>Ga0247725_1000428_pt1 | contig 32159 bp, 30 predicted proteins | sample OKSTACKMCFT3sol_FD_183021 | JGI IMG/M metagenome (GOLD analysis project Ga0247725, IMG submission 183021) | Subsurface sediment microbial communities from gas well in Oklahoma, United States - OK STACK MC-FT3-sol | ecosystem: Environmental > Terrestrial > Deep subsurface > Rock core/Sediment...
AACTCAGAAGTGAAACGCAGCCGCGACGATGGTAGTGTGGCAGATGCCATGCGAGAGTAGTTCACCGCCAGGCTCCCAATTAAGCCAGAAGGCCCAGTCTAACGACTGGGCCTTTTTGCTTTATGCGTTGCCACAGGCGGTCGCCAGGGTGAAACAGGGAATTCGGGACGCAAACAGTTTTGCGTCACGCCTGTTTCACGCCGCGCGCTCTGCAAGCGGCCGGACAAGACGGCCCGCTGTCGCCCCACCGCCCGCAATAAAGTAGTTCACCGCACTCGAATTCATCACCATTCTGCTTGGATTACGAACAAAACCAGCCCAATTAACATCCCGATCTAAACCTACCTAACATCCTCAACCCCACGGTCTGTCACTTTTACCCTGAATACTTGCTGTGAAGCCTGCTGTTTATTCAGATCAAACTGCAAAGGAAAATCATAAACCGATGTTTGTTGTCGCAACTTTTCCAACAAACACAGACGCTGAACAGGTAAAGGGCATAATTTCAGTGCCTGACCCACTAAAGTACCTGCTGTAAAACCTTCTAATCCGACGTCAGACAAAGGATCTGTTCCCTGCTGAATCATCAATCTTTGATATTCCCTCACTAAAAGCCACTTTGTGTCTGTAGGTTTGGGGACCACCATAGTGGCCATGACCTTGTCATCTTTATCCAGCAAGGCACTTAGCTGCTGTAAACCAGCAAAAGATACTGTGGCATATTGAGGTTTGTAACCTTTGCTGCGACCAAAATTGATGGCTTCGGCCAAAGGTTTATAGGTGCCGACCATAAACACCAACTCAACACCGGCTTTTATCAATTCCGATACTCCAGCTTCAATTTCTGTACTATTACGTTGAAAACGCGCAGTGACTACAGGCGATATCCCTTTTAACTGCAACGCTTTTAAGTATCCTTCTTCCACAGAGGCGCCAAATTCGTCAGCTTGCAGTAACAAGCCTACTGTGGTGTCAGGTTTTTGCAGCAGGTATTCCACCTGACTTTGAGTCTCTTCGTCATAACCAGATCGTAAATGATAGATAAAACTGTATTCTGGCTGACGCAATAAAGAGGCACCGGTAAATGGGGTTATATAAGGAATTTTGTAATGTTGCAGCAGAGGTAAAATGGCAGAGGATGTTGGAGTACCTACATAAGCGAATAGTGCTAGTACATTGTTTTCTATTATAAATTGTCTGGTATTCCGTACTGTTAGTTCGGGTTCATACTGATCATCTTTAACAAGTAGCTGCACTTTGCCACCCTGAACGCCTCCCTCTTTGTTTAATTGGTTAATCGCCAGTTCTACGCCGTTTTTATAGCTTTGGCCTATACCGCTGGCATTTCCAGTTAGCGGCACCGACATTCCTAATTGAATCGTTTCTGCTTGTGCAAATGCGGTAGAAGCGCAGACTAACAGCAGCATTGATCGTATAGATGACATGCTTAGTCGTGGCATAAATTAGTACTCTTACAGCTTTAATAGCTCAGAGTTTAGTAGAAAATGTCGAAGGAAACCTTGTTCTGGCTCATAAATGCAGCAGTTTACAAAGCTCTGGCAGCTTTTGTTTCGCTGCAGGCACGGGAATCTGTTGCCAGTTATGCTTTTGCCAAAGCCGTTGTACTAACAACAGTGCTGTTTGATAGTCCACTTTGGCATAATGCAAATTAAACCAACACAACAGATGGGTTTCTATCAGCTCAAAAGGACGCAATTCCGCCTGGAATAACTGCAGTTCAGTGACTTGCTGTGGTGTGAGTTCTACAGAAGGAGGCTCTGCCCACAATAAAGCCAAAGCCGGATCCAGGGTGCGTTGTTTATCAGCAAGCTGCCAATACAACTGTTTGGAAAACTGGCGCTGTAAAGCCCTGAACTGCTTGCCATACAGCATCAACACTGAGGCTTCATTGCTGGCTTGTTCATTTTGATGGCTGAGCTTTACCGGGCTAAAACCAGCCTTTTGCCAGAACTTGGTTAAAGCTAAAGTAGCGCCAAAACTAGTGCCAATCAGATACTGCTGTTCCAGTAAATCCTGCAATACAAAGCTTAATAACTGACTGCCGATTCCCTGACTTTGCACTAACGGATGCACCACAATACGCTGAATTCTGGCCATTTTTTGCTCTGCCAGCTGCGGCTGCAGGCAATGAAAAGCTAAGCTTTGAGCTAATAAATGCCCTTGTACTCTGCGTTTACCATGCGCTACTGCACTAGCAAGTTCTTCGTCCAGCTCACCTTCAAAACTGATTAAAGCACAGGAGATTACCTGCTGATCTTGCTCCAATGTATACAACTTCAGTGTCGGGTTATCCAACAAAGCCCAGAGGTCCATCACATCGGTTTGATAATGTGCCAGGCTGAGTAAACTAAAGATTTGTTGTAGTTTTTGAGGTTGTAGCAGTAAATCTTTGATCGGATAGCTAAAAGCCTTTGGTTGCAGCGGTGGTGTAATTACAGAGTCTGTTTGCTCCAGTAAAAAACCTTTAAAAATCAGCTGTTCAAGCGGATCATTCGCCTGATAGCGTATGGGCTGATGCAAATGAAGTTTCTGAAAACCAGGGCAATGTTGCTGTAAATAACTTTGAAAGCGTAACTGAAAACCACGGCCTGTACCTTCGTAGCCATGTTCTGTAGTAGCGAAAACTAAACGGCTATACAGATCCGTCAGTTGCTGTAATTGAGGGGTTGGAACAGCCGCAGCTTCATCGACCAGAATCACAGTGTTCTGCTGCTTTTCCGCCAGTAAGGCATCAACAGGTACAAAACGAATGGCGCCGTTTAGCAGCTGATTTTGGTCCTGTTGATAGGACTGATTTAACAGAACCGCAGCGATAAAGAATGCAGTTTGCACAGCAACAGGCGAAGGGCCTGTCAGCAGAATATCGGTTTTACCTTGTTGCGCTAATTGAGCCGCAGCTAACCCCAAAGCACTGGATTTTCCGCGACCACGGTGCGCAGTCAGCACTAAAGGGCGGCGTCTGTGACCTGTGACTACTTTATGAATAGCGGCCACTGCCTGTTGTTGTTCTGCTGTGCGATAGGGCAGTTGTGCTTGTGGTGAGGCCATCACTTCGGGTAAGAAAGGAATTACAGCAGAGTTGCCTTCGATAAGCTTCACCCAGCGCTGTTCTGACAATTGCTCCAACCAGAAATCTTTAAATAACCCTGTATAAGCTGTCGAATCCAACGGATAGGGTAATACTCTTTTAGCAGCAGTGTTAGGCTGTTGTCGCCATAGACCCGCTTCGTTGGTAACAAATAACCAAAGCCCACCTGCTTTTAAGCAACCACTGCTGGCCGCGACCAAATCCCAGTCGACTGCATAGCGAGCATCAACCACCAGCACATCACATTCTGTGCCCAGCCATTGCTGCTTTTGTTTGGCTGACAACAGCGTAAAACCAGCAGGGGCTTGCTGGCCTAACCAATAACCAACAGCTTCCGGCTCTAAAGCTCTAAGTTGCTGCTGTGTATAAAGCTCTGAACCTGCTAACCAGATCGGTAAACGCCAGCGAAGCTTTTGATAAGCATGTCGTTGCTGATGGATGATCTGCAGCAGGTGTGTCATGGCTTAAACAGGTTCTAACCTGGCATAAGCTGTCACCAGCCATTTACTGCCCAGCTCGTCAAAGTTCACCTGAATACGCGACTGTGGCCCTGTGCCTTCATAATTGAGCACTGTACCTTCACCGAACTTATCGTGTAATACCCGTTGGCCCAGTTTAAAACCGGTATTTTCAAAGGCGCTGTGGCTGGCGGCGCTACCAAAACGGTTCATTTGAGTCGGCTTGCTGACATTAGTGGTCAGGCGGATTTCTTCTAAACAGTCGGCCGGAATTTCACGGATAAAGCGGGATGGTCTGTTGTACTGTTCCTGACCATACAAACGGCGACTTTCGGCATGAGTTAAATACAGCTTTTGCATAGCCCGGGTCATACCAACGTAACATAAGCGACGTTCTTCCTCTAAGCGCTCGCTGTCATCACCACTTTGTTGGCTGGGGAACATGCCTTCTTCCAGACCACAGATAAACACCAGCGGGAATTCTAAACCTTTGGCGCTGTGTAAGGTCATCAGTTGCACTGCGTCTGAATGTTCTTCAGCCTGATATTCACCAGCCTCCAAAGCCGCCTGAGATAAAAAGGCGGACAGTGGCGTCATATCTTCTGTGTTGACATAAGTGGCGTTGGCGCAGGCGTTGACCAGTTCGTTTAAGTTTTCCACCCTGGTCTGAGCTTTTTCACCTTTTTCAGCCTTGTACATCGCCATCAGGCCGGAGATTTGGATCACATGATCCGCTTGTTCATCCAGACTTAGATCTTTGCTGTCGGCTTCGAGCTGATCAATCATCTGCACAAAGGTGCTGATGGCATTGGCTGCACGGCCAGTCAGTTGTTTATTGGCAAGCATCTGTTGCAGGCTTTGCCACAAAGTAATTTGCAAAGAACGGGCATTCTCCCGCACTTTATCCATAGTGGTATCGCCAATACCACGCACCGGGGTATTGATGATTCGTTCCAGCGCGGCGTCATCTTGTCTGTTATTAATCAGACGCAGATAAGCCAGCGCATCTTTAATTTCCTGACGTTCGTAGAATCGTAAACCGCCGTAAATACGGTAGTTAATGCCATCCTGAATTAAAGCTTCTTCCAACACCCGCGACTGGGCGTTGTTGCGATACAGCACTGCAGCTTCAATCAGCTTGCCGCCTTCACGTTTCCATTCCCGAATACGGCCGACAATAAAGCGGGCTTCATCCAGCTCATTAAAGGCAGTGTAAAGTGAAATAGCTTCGCCTTGCTCACCGTCTGTCCATAAGTCCTTGCCTAAGCGGTCGCTGTTATGTGCAATCACAGAGTTAGCAGCTTTTAAGATAGTGCCTGTAGAACGGTAGTTTTGCTCAAGGCGGATAGTGACAGGGTTTGGGTAGTCTTTTAAAAACTGCTGAATGTTTTCCACTTTAGCGCCACGCCAGCCATAGATGGACTGGTCATCGTCACCTACTATCATTACTTTGCTTTCGGTGCCCGCCAGTAATCGCAGCCATTCATACTGAATAGAGTTGGTATCCTGGAACTCGTCGACCAGAATATGGCGGAAACGTTGCTGATAGTGGCCGCGGATTTGCGGTTGCTGTTTCAGCAGTTCAAAGCTGCGCAGCAGAATTTCGGCAAAGTCGACCAGGCCTGAACGGTCACACATGTCCTGATAGGCAGCGTAGATTTTGATCATGGTTTGCAGACTGAAATCGCCATGCGCATCCATAGTGCCAGGGCGCTGTCCTTCATCTTTGCGGGCGTTGATAAACCACTGAATTTGTTTAGGTGGCCAGTGTTTTTCGTCTAAATTCAGCGCTTTTAGTACCCGGCGCACTAAACGGTATTGATCGTCTGAGTCGATGATCTGAAAACCCTGAGGTAAACCCGCTTCCAGATAGTGAGCACGCAACATGCGGTGCGACAAGCCGTGGAAGGTACCCATCCACAGATTATTTAAACTGACACCTATGGTCTGTTCGATACGGTTACGCATTTCCTGTGAGGCTTTATTGGTAAAAGTCACAGCCAATAAACTATAAGGCGCGACCCGTTCCACCTGCATTAGCCAGGCTAAGCGATGCACCAGTACCCGGGTTTTTCCCGAGCCGGCACCGGCTAATACCAGCATATGCTGAGGAGGAGCGGCTACCGCATCACGTTGTTTATCGTTTAAGCCATCCAGTAAAGAAGAGACATCCATTAGCAGTAAGTACCTGTCGCAAAATTTGCAGCATTATACACCCTACAGCTTTGTTGCCCCAGCTTTGTGAACTTAAAGCAAAACTTGCAGCTGCTCTAACGAATCAATTTCCAGATGAGGCAGCACTGCAGTTTGAAAATGAGCTTCATGCTTGAGCCACACCGCCTGACAGCCTGCATTCAGTGCACCCCGTACATCGGCTTTGCTGTTATCGCCTATATGCAGCAGTTCATGGGGCTCAATAGCCAGTTGCTGGCAGGCGTTATGAAACATATCGGGGTAGGGCTTCATTTTACCGCTGGGGCCTGCATGATAGGCGTACTTGAAATACTGACTAATGCGCAGCAGTGTTAAATCGGCATTGCCATTGGTAATAGCCACCAGCGGATATCGTTCTGCTAAGGCTTTGAGCAACTGGTGGCTGGAGTCCGGCACTACTAAGTTACTGCGGGCGGTATAAAAAGCACCAAAAGCCAGTTCTGCAATTTCACCTGCTTCACAGCGACCAACTCCAAGCTCTGTTAACCCTTGCTCAACAGACAACAAGCGCCAGCGGCTGACATCGTGGCGAACTTCCGGGTCAAGCTGTGCTAGTTCTTTGCGTTTTTGCCACCAGAATTCAGGGTCAATCAACCCAAGCTTCGGTGCCAATAGCAGTAATTTTTGCTGCATAGCCAATTCAGCCTGTTCAATCACAGGGCCGTTGTTATACAACGTATCGTCCAAGTCAAAAGAGATAGCTTTAAAAGGCAAAAGGGCTTTATAAACACGCATAATTGAGTTCGTTTTGTCCGCTATAAGTTGCAGTGTACTGCTTTTACGCCGGGGAGTAGCAAAAAGGATTTGTTGTTTGACCTCAAAGAATGTCGTTCAGCTGATCTTTAAAAGCCGGGCCAATTTTAATCTGCATCTGATTACTCAAGCGGATTGATGTACTGTCGAGGCCAATTACATGCTGTTTATTCACCAGAAAAGACTTCTGCACCTGAGTAAAATCAGCCGATGCCACCTGCTGATAAATTTGTTTTAAAGTGGCGTTTACTAACACCATCTGCTGACCTTGCCAGACTTTGACATAATTGCCATATGCCTCAAAACAGCACACTTCTGCTAGCTTAAACTTGCGCAGCTCACGCTCCACTTTCAGTAAGATTGACGCAGGTTTTTCCGGCTCCAAAATCAGCCGGCGTCTGACTTTCTGTAGTGCTGTAGCAAAACGTTCTGCACTGATGGGTTTGAGCAGGTAATCGGCCACGTCCAGTTCAAAGCCATCCAGCGCATACTGCTGGTACGCTGTGCTGATAATCACTTGTGGTTTGTTTTGCATCACTTTCAGCATATCCAGACCCGTTAATACTGGCATCTGAATATCCAGTATCAGCAGATCCACTTGTTGTCTAGCCAATACCGCCAAGGCTTCGGCCGCACTATAACAAGAGCCGATAATGGTGATATCCGCGTAAGCCTTGCAGTGATAACTGATCACCTGATGAGCCAGTGGTTCGTCATCTACAACTAAGAGTTTCAACATGGATTCTGTTCTAGCTTTATGGTCAGCTCAGCACACCAGCCAAAAGCTGTGGCGGCACTGCTTAAAGTGTAATTATTGCCATAACATAGCTGCAAACGACGGCGCAGATTTTCCAGACCAATACCTGCTGGTCCAGCATTCTTCTGCGATGGCACTGTATTTTCACAGATAAATATCAGTCTGTTGCCTTGGAGCTGCAGTTGGATTTTCACTTTGCTGGGTTCTGCTGTGCTTTCCACGCCATGTTTATAGGCGTTTTCTACCAGCATAATCAACAGCAAAGGCGGCAGTAAATAGTGGTCGGCATGCTCTGGCAGGCTGAGACTAAGTTCTGTTTTATTGCTGACCCGCAATTGTTGTAAGGCCAGATAATCCTGCAGATAGTTAATCTCTTGCTGCAAGGTCACCAATGGCTGGCTGCCCTGATACACCACGTATCTTAATAAATCGGCCAGCCGCAGTATCAGCGTAGGAGCTTGTTCAGACTGCACCAGGCAAAGCGCATACAGGTTGTTTAAGGTATTAAATAGAAAATGCGGATTAATCTGTTGTTGCAACAATAAGAGCTCAGTCTGCACTTGTCTGTGCTGAATTTGCGCCAGATTTTTTTCCTGCTGTTGCCGGTCAAAGGCCAGGATCAAAGGTGTGGTTAATAACCACTGCATAAACATGAAGAAAAAGTTGTACCAGTCAAAAGGGTTGGGTCCACCCGCTGGAACTGCCGGCACCTCCACTGCATTCATTGGCAACTGTAAAAGCAACATTGCCAATAGCGGATAACACAGTAATATCAGCGTCAGGCTAATCAACACAAAAGGCAATAAACCATACTGCGCGAGGATACAACGAATAAGCCAATAGCGATTCAGCCAATAGCTCGCCCACATTGTTGCTGCTAACACACTAAATTGGCATAAATAACTCAGGAATAATCCAGGATTTTGTAGCAGTCTTTGCCAGTCGAACCGGATTGGGACCGGTTGCTGTGCAAAGCCGGGCTGGTGCGATACCAGCAAAAAAGCCCAGCCTATGGTCCAGGCCAACAACAGCATTAACAACACCGCATCCAACGAAAACAACCATTGCCAGCGCGAGTGGCTACCCTGTTGCAGCCTGCGTTGATACCAAAAGTGCAGCCAGTACAACAGGCTCAGCCCCGGCGCGAGCAACAAGTGACTCAGGCCTTGCGGTTTCGCATTACCCGCCAGCAGGGCAACAGCCGGATATACCAGCATGCCAACGCCCCAAAACAACAACACAAAACTGTTCGTAAGCCTGGATGGCGTCACCTGATTATGTAACCAGCTAAGCAGTGCCTGCGCCAACAATAACGGCATGCATTGCAGCAACAGCAAACCGGCCTGCGGCCAGAACAACGACCAGTTGGCATCATACAACTTCATCTGAGGCTGCAACGAAGCCCACAACCACACCAATAACACCGGCATGAGCGGAAACACAATTTCTGGTTTAAGCGCAGCTTTTAGTGTCAACGCGGCTTTAAATGTAAACGCTGCGGGCAACTTCATGGCCAAGTTGGAATGCTCTGGAATAACAATGTGCTTATGCTGCCTGTGTTCCGGCGGATTGTCATCTGTCTGCGGACAAAACCTAAGTTTGAGCTGATGAAACTGCAACAGCTGCTGCGGGTTTTGCTGTGATCGACGATTTCAGCGCAGCAATGCTCGGTGATAAGGCTTTAACAAGGCAAATTACCAGTAACACCAACTTTGGTCATGCTGACTGGCAGTTTGGTCATTTGCTGCTTGAAGCACAGTGCAACAGCCACTTACTTTGGTCGTTATTGCTAACTTCAACAAAATGCCACAGGCAAGGACCCCTATGCTGCAAATCCACCAACTCAATAAAACTTATCCAGACGGTACTGCCGCGCTGCGCGGACTGGATCTGAGCGCCAGTTGTGGCATTTTTGGTTTACTTGGGCCCAATGGAGCTGGTAAATCCAGTTTGCTGCGGACCATTGCCACCTTACAGCAGCCGGACAGCGGTCAGATCAGTTTTAATGGGGTAGATGTTTTACAACAGCCACAACAGTTACGCTGCCAACTGGGATATTTGCCGCAGGAGTTTGGGGTCTATCCGCATTTGTCCTGCCATGCTTTGCTGGAACATATCGCCGTACTCAAAGGGCTGACCGATCGGCGCAGCCGGCAACAGCAAATTGAGTTGCTGCTGGCACAAACCAACTTAACTGAAGTTGCACATAAAGCTGTGGCGCATTTTTCCGGTGGCATGCGGCAACGGTTTGGTATTGCCCAGGCGCTGCTTGGCGATCCTAAGCTGTTAATCCTGGACGAACCAAGTGCCGGACTGGACCCGCTGGAGCGGCAGCAATTACATAATTTGCTGGCCGAAATCAGCCGCGATCGGCTGGTGCTGTTGTCGAGCCATATTGTCGACGATATCGAGCAGTTGTGCCAGCAAGTGGCGATCATGCTGCAGGGGCGCTTTGTAGTGCAGGGTGACACCAGCGCATTGATCACCCCGCTACAAGGTCACATTTGGCTCTATAGCGGCGAACTGCCGCTGCTGCCACCGAAAGTACAATTATTGCAACGCAGCTACTTGCGCGGCGTACCGCAACTGCGGCTGTATGCTGCTGAGTGTCCGGGTGATGGCTTTTACGCAGCGACCGCATCGCTGCAGGATTGTTATTTCCTGACATTGGCCAGTTTTGCAGGACAATTACCGGCGGTCCTTGCTGCAAATAAACCGCAGGAGCTGAGCTCATGTTAAAACGCTCACCTTCTGTAACTCCCTTACTCAATAACTCTGCATTAAACAGCTCGTTATTTACGCGGCGGCAACTGTCGCTGCTGGCAAACGAATGGCGGTTTTACCGGGTACAGCCGCTATTTTGGCTGGCGCTGTTGCTCGCTGTCGCTTTTGCCGTTTTGGCGACTGTTGGCAACGGTCTGCAAACTGCACAGCCCCATAAAGAGTTGCTATTTACCCACACCAAATTACTGATGATGTTGCAACCCTTGCTGATTGGCGCTTTGGCACCACTGGCTTTTTTACGGGACCGCCAATTTGGCATGCAGGAACTGACTGGCGTGACGCCGTTGAATCATCGCCAATGGTGTGTCAGCAGGGCAGGTGGGTTGCTGCTGTTGGTTCTGGCGGTACAGGTTCTACTGCTACTCCTGGCCGCAACTGCTGTTTGGTTCGGTATCGATCGACAAGCCGTTACCGTCACTGTTGACAGTCTGGGCTGGATTTCGATGCAGCTGTTTTTGCTGCAACAACTGCCAGCATTGCTGTTATTGGTTGCGTTGCAACTCTGGTGTAGCCGCAAGACGCAACAAATTGCGCTGCTGTACTTATTAACTGCCGTCTGTTGGCTAAGTTACCCTTTGCTGGCCGCGGCTACAGGATCTCCGGTGATGGCCAACAACCAGCACCTATCACCCTTATTGTTGCAGCTGATGTTGTATTTGGACCCTTATGCGCTGACACCATGGCTGGCGCAGCTGCAAAGCGATGAGTTGCTGCAACCGGCTCCTATTGTGCTGCTGAACCGGCTGATCATTTTGAGCCTGAGCGTCTTGTTGTTTTGGCGGGCGCTGGCGACCGAACCCCGGCAACCGCAATTTAAGACCGCCGCTTATTTACCAACCTCAATTCCGGCCTGTCACTTTAATTCACATCAATCACAAATCAGGACATCAGCCACGAATGCCGACTTGTTTAGCTCAAGCTCCCCGGCAACATCCGTCATCTGGCCTGTGTTTGTCAGCCTGCTTCGGCTACAGTGGGTCCAGTTGCTGCGACAGCGTAGTACAGTGCTGGCGCTGTTATTATTGACCGGTTTGGTCTTCAGTGAAGTGTTTACTGGCTTGGATTATGCCGAAACTCTGAGCCGTTTTCTGCCGGACAGCCGCGATGCGCTGAACAGGATCAATTGGGATGTATTGCCGAGATTTGGCCTGCTGATGGTCGCTTTATGGGCCAGTCAACTGAGCTGGCTGAACCGGCGGCTGCACTGTGACAGTCTGATTGCTGCTACGCCAGTCTCGGGCATGGTGCAGCTTTGCAGCCAACTGGCGGTCCTGTGGTTACTGACATTGCTGCTGGTTGCGCTGAGTTTTAGCGCAGTGGCTCTGGCACAAGTGCTGGCGCAAATCCCATTACAGCCTGGCGAATACCTGCAACAGGCTTGGTTTAGGCTAATGCCACTGCTGAGCTGGGGCATGCTGCTGTTAGCTTGCCATGCGCTAATGCAATCACCGCTGCGCGCGAATGCTGTGGTGGTTATCCTACTGCTGTTTGGTTTATCACCATTGCCGGATCTGCTCGAATTATCGCATCCGCTGTGGCGGGTCGGCCAAACACGACTGGATATGCCGGATGCGCTGTGGGGGTATCAGGGATCTGTCGGTGGTGTCACTGCCAGCGGCAATTTTAGCGACGGTGGTTTCTGGCCTTATCTGACCTTCTGGGCTTTACTGGCGCTAACGCTATGGTTGCTGGCATTACAGAGATATCATCGTGGCACCGGTCACAGCGTTTTAAAGCTACGGCTGAGCCAGCCAAACGTTTTGGCTGCGCTTGGGCTGGTACTATTATGGCTTGCTCAGGGGCTGCATATTCACCAACACTTACAGCAGGCAGGCGCGCTGGAAACGACACAACAACGTCAGACAAAACGCGCAGCTTATGAGCAGCAGTATCAGCACTGGCAGCCGCAACCACAGCCGGTGGTCAGCAAAGTGCTGCTGCAGGTCGATCTCCATCCGCTGCAGCAGCAGGCACAGATCCAAGCCAAATTAACACTGACTAATCCGCACCCAACTCCCATCAAGCAACTGTTATTAACGCTGCCCGATAGTCTGGCCGATCAGCAAGCGCTGAGTGACATTCACCTCGATGGTGCACAATTAGTTGCACAGGATGTCAGTCATAGCCAACCTGTGTACCAGTTCGACCAAGCGCTGGCGCCAGGCGCGACAGTCCAGCTCAAAGTGCGATTGCAGCTGAGTCAGCATGCGATAGCCCCGGCACCTATGCATCAAATGTTACGGTCGGAATTCAGTTATGTTCGGTTATTACACTTGCTACCCCAGCCTGGTTTTGTACCTGAGTTGCGGCTGCGCAACACTAAAGTAAGGGCTGAATTTGGCTTAGTGCCATTGCCAGCAACAGAAGTTCAGCCGTCAGTACTGGCAGCCGAAGCCACCCCAGCCAGCGCTCGCTATGATTGGGCGCAGCTTGAAACCATCATTTCGGTGCCGCAAGGTTACCAGGGCATTGCAGCTGGCAAATTGCAACGGCAGTGGCAAGAACGAGATCGCCATTATTTTCACTATCAAACCACAGAAGCTGTGCGCAATTTACCTGCTGTGATAGCGGTTCCATGGCAACCACAGCTGGGTCTGCAGAACGATATCAGTCTGGAAATTTACAGCCCACACTACAACGCTGCCACTGATCTCACCATGCAGGCGATGCAACAAACGTTGCAATGGTTCAGCACGCAGATAGGGGCATATCCCGGTGATGCGCTACGACTGGTGATAATGCCGGATATTGGTCCAACCGGCTACGCGTTACCACAACTGGTACTGATTAATCATCGGGTTGGCCTGCGGGCATTTGCTGCACCCGACGCTGGTTTTAGTCAGGTGTACAGGCGTGCTGTGCACGAAGTGGCACATCAGTGGTTTGGTCATGGTATTGGCAATGGTGTACCAGGCGACGGCGCTTTTCTGGTGGAATCTTTGGCCAAATATGCCGAACTGGTGTTGCTTGAACAGCACTTTGGTGTCGACGCTATGCAGGCATTGCTTGAGTTCGAGCAGCAGCGCTACCGCCGGGCGAGAGCAGGCAGCAGGGCTGAACAAGACAGTCTGATTGACGCTGAAGAGTCTTTTGATCAATATTCCCGCGCCACTTTAGTATTTGCCAGGCTCAGGTCTGAACTGGGAGATAAGCGCATCACAGCTGCTTTACGTCAGCTCTGGCTGAAACATAGTTACCCGAACACTCCGGCCAGCTCGATGGATTTTGTCCGTCAGTTAAAACTGGCAAGCCCAAAGGAACAACATGCCTTGATCGACCAGTTGCTGCTGAGCGAAAAGGTCGAAGGGCTGTTGTAATCACCAAGCCAGAACTTCTGAGCCCTAAAGAGCTGAGTTCAGTTGCTGTCGTAGCTGAACCAGCTCTTGTTTGAGCGCCTGAATTTCAGTGTCTGCCATACCGGACTTTAAACTGATATTGCGGTTTACCTGCACTTTTTCGGCCGCTGTGGCACGCATAGCCCAGCCAGACTGAGTTAAACGTATTTCCAGTGCACGCTCGTTCTGTGGATTACGACTGCGCTGCAGTAAGCCCATTTTTTCCATACGTTTCAGCACCGGAGTGAGAGCTCCGGATGCGATTTGCAGTTGTTCGCCAATTTGCTGCAATTCCAGCGCGTCGTTTTGCCACAAAATCAGCATGACTAAATACTGAGGGTAAGTCAGGCCCAATTGTTCCAGCAACGGCTTATAGACTTTGGTCATCGCCAACGAAGTGGAATAAAGGGCAAAACAAAGTTGTTGATCCAGATACAATAAAGCCTCTTCGGGGATTCGCTCTTTGTTGTTGGATAAAAAAGTCATAAAACACTCCGCATGAAAGTCTGTTCGGTTTAAAAGAAAACTACCTGTACTTCCTTGTGGAACCGGGTTTTGTCTTGATAAAAAAAGCCTCCCGCAGGAGGCTTTGGGTTCAGTAACTTTTAGTTCAGGTGTTTTTTCAGTGCCTGACCTGCTTGGTCCATCGCAGCTTGGGTACCTGGTACATCGGAGAGCACATTCAGTAAACCGAAGTCGTGGATCATGCCGTTGTAGCGCACTGACGTCACAGTCACACCAGCCGCATCCAGTTTGTTGGCGTAAGCTTCACCTTCGTCACGCAGTACATCTAATGCTGCGGTTTGTACCAGCGCTGGTGGTAAACCTTTTAACTGCTCTATGCTGGCACGCAGTGGTGAGGCATAAATCTCGTTACGCTCTGCAGGGTTGGTGGTGTAGCTATCCCAGAACCACTGCATCATGTTTTTGGTCAGGAAGTAGCCGTCAGCAAACTGGTTGTACGAGGTATTTTCAAAGTTCGCATCTGTCACAGGCCATAACAGCAACTGGAATTTAAGTGCTGGTGTGCCTGCTTCTTTAGCTTTTAACGCCACGACCGCAGCCATATTGCCACCGACGCTGTTGCCGGCTACTGCTAAACGTGAGCTGTCGATATTCAGCTCTTTACCATGCTCGGCCACCCATTTGGTTGCAGCATAAGCCTGATTAATAGCCGTTGGGTATTTGGCTTCCGGTGATGGCGTGTAATCGACATAAACAGCAGCTGCACCAGAGCGGCTGACTAAGTCACGGATTAAACGCTCGTGAGTTGGGAAATCACCCAAGACCCAGCCACCACCGTGGAAGAACATAAAGGCGGGTAATACACCTTTGCTGCCGGCAGGACGAACCACCACCAGTTTTAATGGCTTGCCATCAATCGTGATGGTTTTTTCACTGACATCAGCGGCTGGTAATTTGGCACCGGCCTGAGCACCTGTTAATACAGCGCGGGCATCTTTAGGCGACAGTTGCTCTAACGGCTTACCACCGCCCTGAGCCAGAGCATTTAAAAAGCCCTGTGTTTGTTGTTCTACCTGTAAATCAAGAGCAGGACCACCAGCGGCAAATGCACTATTGATACCTAAAGCAATGACTGTTAAACCTACAATTTTACGAAATGTGTTCATGTTAATCTCCTCGCCGCAGCGGTTATTGGGAGGCGATAACAGGATGCTTATCCATCCAACTGTTATCGCGATACTTTAGTGATTAAAAAAATTCAGTTTCTTGGGGTGAGTGTTGTGCTGTTAGCCAACAATCACTAAACGCACATCAATGTTGCCGCGAGTTGCGTTTGAATAAGGACAGACCTGGTGAGCTTTAGTCACTAAGTCCTGTGCTACTTCCAAGCTTACACCTGGCAGACTGATTTGCAGTTCGATATCCAGACCAAAACCACCAGGGATTTGACCTATACCTACTTCAGCAGTGATTTTTGCGTCGTTACCAATCAGCACTTTTTGTTGTGATGCGACGTATTTAATGGCACCTAAGAAACAAGCTGAGTAACCAGCAGCAAATAACTGCTCAGGGTTAGTGGCTGCACCACCAGCGCCACCTAATTCTTTAGGTGTGCTTAATTTCACATCCAATACGCCGTCTGAAGAGACTGAACGACCGTCACGACCTGAAGTTGAAGTTGCTACTGCTTTATAAAGTACTTGCATGATGTATTCCTCTGTTAAGTTCATTTGTTTGCGATATACGTTATCGCAATAACTATAAGATTTAAAAAAATGGGTGAAGTCACCCGGTTTTACTTCTGTTTACTGCCAGTCCTTAGGACCTAATCTGTACTCTTTTAAAACTCTTCTACGCTCTTTTCTACATTCTTTACTAGGTTCTGTATCCGGTCGTTTTATTGCTGTTGAACCAGCTGTTCGACCCGACTTGTGATTATATTATTGCGATAACTGTTATTTCGCAAGTTTAATTTTTAATTATTTTCGAGAATTTAATTAAGGTTATGATTTTATGTGTTTTTTATTTATATCTTCACCAGAGGAACTGGATTTAGTTGCTGCAAAGAGCTGGTGCTTTTGTTATTTAGCTAATTTAAGCATCGTGACACTGCGTGCTTTTTGTTGCAAAAAAGATAATTAGTGGTGCACTATCTGTAATTCATCAATCAAGGAGATCATCGATGAACTTAAAGTTATTAAGCTGCGCCAGTGTATTGTTATGTAGTTTTGTCAGTCTGGCTGAACCAGCCAAGCCCGAAACCGTAGCACTATTTCTGAAAGTCACGGATGCCGCAGCCACACTGGATTATGCTCATGCGCAGTTGGATCAGATGAGCGAGCAAATGGTCCGCTCTCAGGGAGATGCTGCAAAAGACGATCCTTTAGTTCGCAAGCACCTGCAGGAATTAAATCAATTGATCCGAACTGAACTATCCTGGCAACAGTTAGAGCAGCCCATGATCACTATCTATTCCAGTGTCTTTACCGAAGAGGAATTGCAGGGAATTATCGCCTTTTACCAGTCAGACGCTGGTCAGAAGATGATAAAACGTCAGCCTGAGCTGATGCAAGCCAGCATGGCCGTGATGCAGGAGCAGTCCATGCTGTTAATGCCGAAACTTAAGCAACTGTCGGAAAAACAAAGTAAAGAAAGGATGGCCCGACAACAGGCTAACTGATTTTTGCCTTATCAAGGGGTCATCACCCCTTCTTCTTCGCCCTCGGATGCGCACTGTCATAGACTTTAGCGAGCTGCTGGAAATCCAGATGGGTGTAAACCTGAGTGGTATTCAGGTTTGCATGGCCCAGTAGTTCCTGTACGGCGCGCAGGTCTGAGCTGGATTCGAGCATATGAGTGGCGAAAGAGTGGCGTAGCATATGAGGGTGTAAATGCTGCGCTAAACCCTGACGTTCCGACCAGAGTTTGACGCGTTGTTGCACTTGTCTGTTGCTGATGCGGTTTTTTTGTTTGCTTAAAAACAACGCATCCGGATCTGAACCGACGTAAGCACTTCGTACTTTCAGCCAGTCTTTGATAGCGGCCACAGCCATACGACCTATAGGTAGAACCCGTTGTTTATTACCTTTGCCGCGCACCCGTATTAAAGCTTCGGACCAATCAATATCCTGCAGATTGGCGCTGACCAGTTCGTCCAGCCGTAAACCTGAGGAGTAAAACAACTCCAGAATAGCTTTGTCGCGACAGGCGAGGGCATCTTCGTTGGTGTCAAAATCCAGCAGGTGATTCACTTGATCGACATCGAGGTTTTTGGGCAAAGGTTTGTCAAACTTGGGCACCTGTAAATAGGAAGCAGGGTTTTCTTTGAGTTTGCCTTGTTGCACCAGATAACGGTAAAAGCTGCGTAACGAAGCTACCCGAAGCGCTAAGCTGCGGGCTTTTAAGCTTTTGCGGCACGACGAGATATGCAATTGCAGCTGGGTTTCTGTCAGCTCGACCCAATGATTTGCTTGTTGTGCCACCTGACTGGCCACAGCAGAAAGCTGCAATTGGTAGCTGCTGAGCGTTTTGTCGCTGTAACCCCGTTCATGCTTTAAGTAAGCCAGGAAAGCCGACAAGTCGGCTTGCCAATGATCCAGTTCAGCAGGTAATGCCATTTAAATAGCGGCTGGTAAAACGGCTAATACCAGCTTCGCCAGATGGTCCAAAAATAAGGTATCCATGCCTGGCTGGAAATGCTCGTCTGAGTCGCTGCCAAAGGCCAGCAGGAACTGTTGGTCTTCCGATAGCTTTAACAGCTGCAAGGAGACGGAGTGAATATGAGGTTCAAACAGCGCTGACATTTCGTCGCGGTTCATCCGGCCAAAATAGTAAGTTTTGCCACTTAAACGGCGCTGCAAGATCAGCTGTAACTGTGCGACCTGATCAGTTTTCTGCTGCAAATCGACCAAGACACAACTTTGTACATGTGGCATTTGGGCGGTAAAAGCCTGAAGTGCTTCTAACAACGCAGTCTGATTGGCGGCTTTTAATAACTTTAAGTGCAGATCGTTCAGTGCATAAAAAATCTGTTCATTCTGGCGGGCTATGCCCATCAGGCGCGTGATATCGTCTTCTAAGGAGCGGATTTTTTCGCGCTGTAATTCCAGCTGACGTTCTACTAAAGACACTACACCGCGCTGTTGGTGTGGTAAACGCAAGCGGCTTACCAGCTCCGGATGTTCAAGAAAAAATTCAGGATGATCATAGAGATAATCCACAATCAGGCTGGCTTCAGCCAGTTCAGGGTTTACCAGTGCTGTATCGAGAGGAAGGTCGCTCATAAGAATAATTGTCCATCAAAAACATGTTCGGCTGGCCCTGTCATTTTGACGGGTTGGCCAGGCCCTTGCCAGCGGATCTGCAACGAGCCGCCTGGTAAATCTACCCTTACCTGGGTTTGTAATTTTTTCTGCATCTGACCAATGACTGCAGCAGCGCAAGCACCTGTGCCGCAAGCCAGAGTTTCACCAGCGCCCCGTTCCCATACTCTTAATTTGACATGAGAAGGCGACAGCACCTGCATAAAACCTATATTGGCGCGTTCAGGGAAACGTTCGTGATTTTCAAACACAGGCCCCCACTGATGCACTGGAGCCGTCTGAATATCATCGACCAGTATCACTGCATGCGGATTACCCATAGACACCACACCACATAAAGTAGTGGCGTCTTCACTGTGCAAAATATAGTTCAGCTCTTGCTTCTGTGCTTTAAAAGGCACTTTGGCCGGATCAAACTGCGGCACGCCCATATTGACCGTAACCTGACCATCTTGCTCTATATATAAAGTGATTTTGCCAGACTTGGTGCTAACCGAAATTTTGTATTTATTGGTCAGGCCTTTATGCCGGACAAACTTAGCAAAACAGCGTGCACCATTGCCGCATTGTTCTACTTCAGAACCGTCGGCATTAAAGATACGGTAGTGAAAATCCAAATCCGGATCGTAAGGGGGTTCCACCATCAGCAACTGGTCAAAACCCACACCAAAGTTGCGGTCGGCCAGCTTTTTAATTTGTTCTTTGGTTAAGAACACATTTTGGCTGACGGCGTCTATCACCATAAAGTCATTGCCCAAACCGTGCATTTTTGAGAAATGCACTAAGCTTTGGTTGTTCCGATCTTTAAATTTATTGTCTGGGATCATTCAGGGTACCAACTGTTCACCGCGCCACAGGTCCTGCCATTGTTCACGCTGGCGGACTAAATAGCTACGGTCACCGTCTACCAGCACTTCTGCGGCTCTGGGTCTGCTGTTGTAGTTGGAACTCATGGTAAAACCATAAGCGCCTGCTGAGCGCACCACCAGTAAATCACCTGGTTCTACTGCTAAAGCGCGGTCTTTACCCAGGAAATCACCGGTTTCACAGACCGGACCTACCACATCGTAAGTCACAGCTGGAATTTCAGGTTTTTGCTGCACAGCAATAATAGATTGCCATGCACTGTACAGCGCAGGGCGAATTAAGTCATTCATCGCAGCATCAACAATAGCGAAATGCTTTTCCTGACCTGGCTTTAAATATTCCACTTTGGTCAGCAGCACGCCGGCATTGGCCATAATGGCGCGACCCGGTTCAAAAATCAGTGACAGCTGTGGATATGCCGCCAGTTTTTCTACCACTTTAGCGGCGTATTCAGCAGGATGGGGCGGAGTTTCGCCATCGTAAGGCACACCTAAACCACCGCCTATATCGATATGGCTTAAGTGGATACCCACTGCAGCTAATTTATCAATCAATGCCAGTAACTTATCCAAAGCATCTAAAAACGGCTGGGTTTCGGTCAGTTGTGAGCCGATATGACAATCCACACCACAGACTTTTAAATGCGAAGCGGCATCAGCTTGCTGATACATGGCGAGCGCGTCGTTAATGTCGATACCAAACTTATTGGCTTTTAAGCCGGTAGAAATATAAGGATGGGTTTTGGCGTCTATGTCCGGGTTTACCCGAATAGAAATAGGCGCAATGATATTCAGGCGGTTGGCCACCTGCTGAATACGTTCCAGCTCTGGAATAGATTCGACGTTAAAACACTTAATACCGGTTTGCAGTGCAAACTCAATTTCAGTGACCGACTTACCTACACCAGAGAACACCACTTTTTTAGCGTCGCCACCTGCTTGCAAAACGCGGCGTAATTCACCTTCAGAAACTATGTCAAAACCACTGCCAAGGCGGGCTAAAAGGTTTAACAGGGCTATATTGCTATTGGCTTTGACGGCGTAACAAACGAGTAAGTCACGGCTTGGCGCAGCTTCAGCAAAAGCTTTGTAATGGCGCTCAATGGTCGCGCGCGAATAGACATAAGTAGGCGTGCCAAATTCTGCGGCAATATCGGCTAACGCAACGCCTTCGGCAAATAAATTCTGATTCTGATAATTAAAGTAATCCACTACTGTTCCTATGAAACTACTGGCTGATCGGCTGGCGCAGGTTGTTCTGCCGGCGCTTTATTGGGTTGTGGGGGTTGAGGCAATGTCAAAGGACCTTTTTGGCCACAGGCCAGTAACCATTGGCTGAGCAACAGGATGCACACCAGTCTTTGTCGCTTTGTATTCATGGTTTTTATTTCATTAATTATTTTGCGCTCTATAATCGCATCCTTAACAGCAAAAGCAAACAGGTGAAACCGATGAATGACGTAGAATATGACGAACTGACCGATCAGGTACTGCTTGCGGTGGAAGATGCGATAGAAGCATTGGACCTGGATTTAGATTATGAGTCGAACGGTGGCTTGTTAAGTATCAGCTTTGTCGACGGCAGTAAGGTGATTATTAATAAGCAACCTCCACTGCATCAGCTGTGGGTCGCCACTAAATTTAATGGTCACCATTTTGAATTAAAAGACGGTGTTTGGATTGATAACAGAACAGGTGCTGAGTTTTGGGCATTAATTTCCGATGCCTTTAGTAAACAGTCTGGTCAAAACGTAAAGCTTGCCGATAACTCTTGATTGAGATAGCGGGCAGAATAAAGGAATAGAGAGAAACAATGGCGTTACTTCCTTTTGTCGATGTAAAACCCTCAGGTCAGGCCGATGCCGCTGTAGTCTGGTTACATGGTTTAGGCGATTCGGGTGATGGTTTTGCCCCTATAGTGCCAGAATTACGTTTACCAAAAAGTTCTGGTATCCGGTTTTTATTCCCTCATGCGCCTGTGCGTCCTATCACTATCAACGGTGGTATGCAGATGCGCGGTTGGTACGATATTAAAACCTGGGATTTAAACGACAGAGCGGACGAAACCGGTGTCCGTGAATCGGCCACTGCTATTACCGCCTTATTGGATAAACTGATTGAACAGGGTATCCCAGCCAATCGTATTCTGTTGGCTGGTTTTAGTCAGGGTGGCGTGATTGCCTTACATTTGCTGCCTCGTTTGCCTTATAAACTGGCTGGTGTGATGGCGCTTTCTACTTATATGGCTGTGCCAGGTAAGTTGAAAGAAGAAATGACAGGCGTTAACAAAAGCACAGCTGTGCTGGTGAATCATGGCACTCATGATGAAGTGGTGCCCTATAGCGCAGGTCAGGCAGCTTTTAATGCACTGAAATTTGCCGGTTTTACGGTAAATTGGGCCGAGTACCGCATGGGCCATAGTGTGTGCCCACAACAAATTGCCGATATCAGTCGTTTTATTCAGCAGCAATTACCAGCACTTTAAAAATGGAATAGTGAAAGTGACAACAGCACAGGAAAAACTGGTGGTTCGGGTAAGTCTGGGCGCTGCTGCGGCAGCTTCCGGCGACTTGCCTGCGCCTATAACAGAGCAACACTGGCATTGGCGTCGAATTGCCGGTGCAGTGTTCACGCTTTGTGCTGCTGCCCTGCTTTTGTATGGCTGGTTACATATAGAGTCGCCTGACGCTGAACTTAACCCAGCGGTTGAAACAGCTCCGGTGGTAAGCACCACTGAATCTATTGAAAGCACCACACCTGAGCTGGTGCTGGAAGTTGTGCCGCAAAACTCTGAACCAGAGCCTTCTCCTGCTCAGGCTGAAATTGCTGCAGCTACAGAAGAAACAGCGCAACCTGCAGCTGCAGCAAATTCAGCTTCAGAGCCGCCTGTTCTGACGACAGAACCGGATTTAATTGTGGCAGATACAGGAGCACCATTATTTAGTGCAGAGACTGGCGTATTAAGACTGGCCTTATTGACCAACGAAACGCCTTCAGCCAAAGCCCGCAGCTTAGGTGAACAGATTGATGCAGCTGCAGTTCCACAGTTGGCGTTGTATTCTGAGGTTCAAGGTTTAAATGGTCAGAGCATAGAACATCTGTGGTATTACGAAGGCAAACTGATGACCCGGATTAAACTGCCGGTCAAACTGGATTACTGGCGTACCTACAGCAGAAAAGAATTTGACCCAGGTCAAAAAGGCGAATGGCGGGTCGAGATCCTTGATCCACAACAAAATCTACTGTTCAGCCATCACTTTCATTACCAATAGCATCCCCTTCGTACTTGAAGCTGCAGCTTAGTTGCCTGCGTGCTTGCGCCCCAGTCACATAGGACAACTATGCTCCTGGGGTCTCAATCACTTGTCGCCGCGCTGCAACTCCAATTACTTTGGGTATATACTAGGTGGCATTTTCAGGCAGCCCTGCCTTTATCCGCATGCCGCTGTTGCTACTTTTTCCGCTTTAAGGAGTACCTATGAACCTTGTCCGCATTGCCACCCGTAAAAGTGCTTTAGCTTTATGGCAAGCCAATTTTGTTAAAGCTGAACTGGAAGCTGCCCACCCGGGTTTACAGGTGGAGCTGGTGCCTATGTCGACTCAGGGCGATAAAATTCTGGATACTCCTTTAGCCAAAATTGGTGGTAAAGGTTTGTTTGTCAAAGAGTTGGAAACCGCTATGCTGGAAGGCCGTGCTGATATAGCAGTGCACAGTATGAAAGACGTACCTGTCGATTTTCCCGAAGGCCTGATGCTGCATACCATCTGCAAGCGTGAAGATCCGCGGGATGCTTTTGTTTCCAACACTTACCAACAACTAGCCGATCTGCCGCAGGGGGCTGTGGTGGGAACCTCCAGTTTACGTCGCCAATGTCAAATTAAAGCCATGCGACCAGACTTACAGATCAAAGACTTACGTGGCAATGTTAACACCCGTCTTGCTAAGCTGGACGCAGGTGAGTTTGACGCCATTATTCTGGCTTCTGCTGGTTTAATACGTTTGGGTTTTGAAGCCCGTATTGCCAGCTTTTTAGACGTTGGCACCAGTTTACCGGCCAATGGTCAGGGTGCTGTAGGTATTGAATGCCGTAGTGATGATTTGGTGGTGCAACAGCTATTAGCTCCGCTGGAACATAAAGAAACCCGCATTTGCGTACTGGCCGAACGGGCAATGAACCGCAAGCTGCAAGGTGGTTGTCAGGTGCCTATTGGTGCTTTTGCCGTACTTCAGCAGAATGAACTTTGGCTGCGAGGCTTGGTCGGACAGCTGGATGGTTCTGAAATTTTACGTTCAGAAATCAAAGGGGAAGCGACTCAAGCTGAGCAGTTAGGGACTCAATTGGCTGAACAACTACTGGCGTTAGGCGCGGACCGCATTTTAGATGCGGTCTACCGTCAGGCCTGATTGGCGTGACGACTCCACTGCTGGATCCACTAAACCCGGTACTGATCACCAGACCTGCGGGTAAGGCGGATCAGTTGCTGGCCAGTTTAGATGAACTGGCTATTCCCTATTTGTATCAGCCTTTGATCACCACTCAATTGGTGCCGTTAAAAGCCAAAGCCGGCACTATGCTGGAACAGGCCGATCAGGTTATTTTTGTCAGCGTTAGTGCGGTTAGCTGCCTGCAGCAGCAATACGATTGCAAAAACATCACTGCGCCTTTAGTGGCCGTCGGAACTACGACTGCCACTGTGCTGGAAAAATGCAGTGGCCGCGAAGTGCTGGTGCCAGCGGATCAGCGCAGTGAAGGCTTGTTGGCTTTACCGCAGCTGCAGGATGTAGCAGGCAAACATATTGTGATAGTGCGGGGGAACGCGGGCCGCGAGCTGATTAAAAAAGGCTTACAACAGCGGGGCGCTCATATTCATTATGTGCAAAGTTATCGTAGGGTACCTTTACCCTTAGATGGTCAAAGCTTGTCAGACCAGTGGCATCAGCAACATATTCAATGTATTGTGGTCACCAGCAACGAAATTTTGCAGCTTATTTTTGAATTATTGCCCAAAGAGCAACATAGCTGGTTACAGCAACAGTTATGGATAATGGTTAGCCCGCGGATGAAAGAAGCCGCTATAGAACTTGGGATCGACGGATCCCGTATTTATTTGTCAGCCAGTGCCAATGATCAGGCGTTACTGGAGGCTATTTGCCAGTTAAGAGGAACTTGTCATGACTGATACGCCGGTGGCTGTTACCGCCTCTGAATCTCCACTCTCCCAAGGTTCGGCTAAAACTGATCCGGTTAAAAAAGACCCGATTAAAAATGTTCCGGTACCATCAGCGAAAACAGGCCGTGCTGTTGCCTGGTTTTCTTTAGTATTGAATCTGATTTTGGTCGCTGCTATTGCCGCAGCGATTTGGTGGTTATGGCCGCAGTGGACTGCGTTGCAGCAGCAACAGCAGGTATTGCAACAGCAGCAACAGCAACAAACTGAACAAGGCAAACAGCTGCATCAGCAACTGACCGATCAATTGCAGCAGCAACTAGCATTAGTTGTTGATCAGCAAAAACAACAAGGTGCTTTGGATCAACAGCAACAACAAGCTCTGCTGCAGCTGCAGCTGGAAAGTAAAAAACAGTTGAGTCATGGCCGGACCTGGCAGTTATGGCAAATTCAGCAGCTATTGCAACTGGCCGGACAAAAAATCTGGTTAGAGCAGGATATGCCTGCCGCCTTACGTTTATTGCAAGGCGCTGAACAGCAACTGGCGGTATTGCAGGACAGCAGCATGCAGCCGTTACGTCAGGCAATTCAGACTGATTTAGCTGAACTGCAAAAAAACTCCTTGCCTGATGTCGCCAAAATTCAACTAGGTTTAACCAGCCTGCGTAAAGCTGTGTCTGAATTACCGCTGCGTCAAAGCGAGCGTGAGCTGGATGATGCAGCGCCTGTAGCTGCGACCAGTTCTGACTGGCAAACTACCTTACTTCAGCACTGGAATTCATTCTGGAGTTCGTTAGTGCATGTGCGTCCAACTCAGCCGGAAGACTTGGCAGTGTTATCTGCAGGTGAGCAACTGAGTTTGCGTAACACCTTACAGCAACAGCTATTGCTGGCTGAACTGGCGGCAATGAAGTATCAGAGCGAGTTGTATCAGGCCGCATTACAGCAGGCGATGGATACTTTGCAGCGTTATTTTGCTGCTGTTGATCCAAAGGTCAAAGCTGTATCAGAGCAATTAGTCCAACTGGCTGCTTTGCCTGTGGCTTTTCCTGCGCCTGCAGCTTTGCAGTCCAGCGCTGTGCTTGATCAGGTCATGCGACAAAACATGGTAGAGAGTATGGTGGAGAGCAAGCCATGATACGTTTGCTGATAGTGGTTTTGCTGCTGGCAGCTGCCATGTGGCTGGGGCCATGGCTGACGCAGAATCCGGGTTATTTGATGCTGGTGCTGGGTCCATGGACAATCGAAATGACGTTGGTGGGTTTTGCCATCATTCTGTTGTTAAGCCTGAGTTTGTTATGGCTGACGTTACGAATTTTACGGCCGTTTTTGGGGTTTCGTAACTGGACCCTTAATCCGTTTCGTGGCCGTCAGCAGCGCAAAGCCCGTTTAGCATTTGAACAAGCGGCTTTGGCCTTGGCTGCAGGGCGTTTTCAGGATGCCGAACAGTATTTTGACCGCTCTGACGCTATGCCTGAATTTACTATGCTACGCCAAAGTATGGCCTGCTACGCCGCTTTACAGGCTGGGCATGCGACTAAAGCTATGCAATTGGCTGAACAGCTGGATGCAACACAAGCTCAGAGTTGTTATGTCAAAGCAGATTTATTGCTGCGCCAGAATCAGGCCAAAGCAGCGTTGGAGTTATTGCAGCCTCACATGCTGATACCAGCAGATGCGCCTTTGTTAGCTCCTCTGTATTTTCAGGCGCTTTTAGCCGCCGGCCATAATATTGAAGTTTTTCATACTGTACTGAAAGCCATAGAGCAAAAGTGGTTTACCAAAGCGCAGTGGCAAGCTCAGCGTTATCAGATGTATCCGCAGGCTATCCGTAATCTGGCGGCCCAGGGTGTATTTGACGAAACCAGTGATTATTGGTTGGCGTTGCCGTCGAAAGAACGTAAGTCGATGGCTGCTGTATTGGGTCGGGTTTGGGCCAAAGTCAAAGCGGGTCAGGTAGAGCAGGCTGAAAAGCTGCTGGTAGATCACTTAGCTTACAGTGACTTACCTTTGGCATGGCCAGTGCTGAAACAAATTCCGTTAAAGCGCCATGTGGTATTGCTGCGTAAACAGCTGCAGCACTGGTTGCGGGATCACAAAGAAGATGCCGTACTGTATGCGACTCTTGCCTATTGTGCTGAACAAGACGGCGAGCCTATGCAGGCCGAAATGGCCTGGCAAAAAGCCCTGCAGTATCAGCCAGGCTTAAAAGCTTAATTTATGTCGTCTGAGTTATTAACAGGTCTGGCCCCCGTTATTGGTGTCAGGCCTCGTCTGCTGTTGCTTGGCAGTATGCCAGGCGCAGCCTCTCTGCTTGAGCAACGTTATTACGCCCATCCACGCAATTTATTCTGGCCTTTTATGCAGCAGCTGTTTGGTGTTCCGGTTGAGCTTGGGTATCAGCAGCGTTGTCAGTTGCTAACCGAACAAGGCGTAGCGCTGTGGGATGTGATAGCACACTGTGAGCGAGCTGGCAGTCTGGATAGCGCCATTAAAAAAAGCACTGTGATTTGTAATGCGATACCGCAATTGCTTGAAGCGCAACCACAAATTCGAAAGATTTGTTTTAACGGCGCCAAAGCCGCAGAAGAGTTTAAACGTCATTTGCTACCACAGGTGAAACACCGCAATGATATTCAGTATATTCAACTGCCTTCCAGTAGCCCGGCTCATGCCAGCCAAAGCAAAGAGCTGAAGCTGGCATTATGGGCAAAAGCCTTACTGGAATAAGATTTCTAGTTCTGCTGTAGCTTCAAATCCAGCTGCTTTTGCCTGGCTAAAAACAGCTTTTGCTTCGTCAGTTTTATCTTCTGTCAGCAACTGAATAGCCTGCCAGCCTAAAGCCACAGGATCGTTTTGTCTCTGCAGGTAATGAGCCCAGTCTTGATCAAACTGAGCCCGCGCACGCTGGGCTTCAAGTAAGCCATTGCGAGCGGCCTGATCCAACCAGTATTCGTCCGTCCATTCTTTAGGTCGCTGATGGATCTGTCTGAGATACATTTTATCTTTGGCATACAGGGGGGCTTTTCCTGTGTTGTAGTTCAGATCCCAAGGGGCAATTTTGTAATCACCAGCCTTATTGATAAAACTCAGGGTATCGCCTTCTGCAAAAGGAACCTCGCCAGAAAGTATGGTCAGTTTTTTAAGCTTTTTATCTGGGTCCACAGTGAGCATGGCGCTGCCGTTAAAGGCTGGCATCTTAACTGCTTTGGCTTTTTCTGATTTGAAATCTGAAAGCTTTGGTAATTCTTCTGTGCTCTGCGTCAGGTCTACAGAGCCGATAGCTGCCTGATCCAAATAATTCAGCAAAATAGCATTACTGTATTGGGAATGGGCAACTCCGGCTTTTGCTGCGGGCCATGAATCGTTGACCAGCGAGTGCATGAGTATCTTACGCCATTGTGCTTGCCCACCGACAGCCAGCTTAAAATCCAGAGTTATTCTGCGTATAGATTTGTCAGGAGAAGGTTGATAGCGCCATTGTCGTATTGCCTGCTCCGATACTTCATCAAAAACTCCGGCAGGAAAACTATGCTGGGTTTGGGCGTAAACCACTTCACCTTGTTCATCGATTAGAAAGCGCACAGATGCAAAACCCTGAGTACCTTTGCGGGCAGCAGTGACTGGGTATTTGGGTTCAACCCTTTCAATTACTTCAGGTAGTGCGCTGTGATCAACCAATACTGAGGCCGATTTACGTTGCTCCAGCATAGTGGCATAGGAGGGCACCCACTGCTTTTCCTGCAAGGCCAGTTGTTGTTGAATCTGTTGTTTTTGCGCTGCCGTAAGGTGTGCGTCCAACGTATTTAAACCCGTGGCTGCACCGGAGTGACCCAAGTCAGCTGCAATCAGAAAATAACGGTAAGCCAGCGGCAGATCCTGCTCCATACCCTGGCCTTTCATTGCCATCACGGCAAGGTTAAAAGCCGCCAGCTCATTGCCTAAAGGGAGCAAGCGTTCAAACTCTGCTTTAGCCTGTTGATAATTTTCCTGGTGGTAGTAGTGTCCAGCCAGGTAAACATCTGCCTGAGTAAAAAATGAAGTCAGCAAAGCTGAACTGACTAAAAGTTGTTTTAACATCCGTTGTTCCTAATGATCCCATCCGAGCTTGCAGAATGTTATCTGTAAACAGGTTTTAGGTAAATATTTTGTTACGCCATTTTGCTGCCATTGGCCACTGTTTGCTCTGGTACTGCCAGAACCACAGCGCCATCTGGTCGGTAAAATCCTGTGATCAGACATTCAGAGCGAAAAGGTCCTATTTGTTTAGTCGGGAAGTTCACTACACCAATAACCTGCTTACCTAACAATTGCTCTTTGCTGTACAAGCTCGTGATTTGAGCACTGGATTGTTTCAGCCCGATGTCAGCGCCAAAATCTACTTTGAGTTTGTATGCAGGTTTGCGGGCTTCAGGAAAATCAGCCACTTCAACAATGGTGCCTACCCGCAGTTCAACCAAATCAAATTGTTCCCAGTTGATAAAGTCCATCCTTTACTCCTCTGTGTTGTTGTTCGCCAGTCGGGGTTGCAGGCGGTCTCTTAAATCCCCTTCAATCACCACAGCGCGACCGGTGTTTTTATCCAGGCAGACAAAAGTGATATTGGCGTCAGCCACTAAGGTATCCGTACCTTCCAGCCAGATTTTCTGATGAATGATGGAGCTTTTGGTATTGATAGCGCTGAACTCGGTATCAATACGCAACTGCTGACCCATGGTGGCCTGAGCTCTGTAGTTGATATTGATATTGACGATCACCCAGGCCAGACCCAGCTGTTCGAAATGTTCTATATCACCATGCTGTTCCAGATAACCCCAACGGGCTTCCTCCAGAAATTCTAAATAACGGGCGTTATTAACGTGCTGGTAGCCATCCAGGTGATAACCCCGGACTTTGATAAAAGTGTGATGTAGCATAAAAATCTCTGGTTGGACCTGTTTGGTGCCATGATGCCATAATTTTAGCTTGGGGTTAATGAGGTTTTTCCTGCACCAGACTGAGATTTTTTTGGCCTGCCGCTGTGGAACCAGTAGAATAAGAGCACTTTGGTTATTTGGTGCTTTTATGCGTCTGTTACAGCAGCTCTCTGCTAAATCCTATTCCACTTTTGCATTGGCTACACAACTTGCCGAACTGGTTGAGCTGGACTCTTTGGCTGAATTAATGGCTTATCAGCCCGCAGTCACTCCTTTATTGTTGGGTGAGGGCAGCAACAGTATTTTTCTGAGCAATCAAACTCAGACCGTTTTACGTTATTTAGCCAAAAGCCGGACTGTGTTGGCAGAAAACGAGCATCAAGTACAACTGCATATAGAAGCAGGGGATAACTGGCACCAACTGGTTAGCTGGACTGTGGCTCAGGGCTGGTGGGGATTAGAAAACTTATCCCTTATTCCAGGCAGTGTAGGAGCTGCTCCTGTGCAAAATATCGGTGCTTATGGTGCTGAATTGGCCGACTGCTGTGATTATGTCGATTTTTTTCACTGGCAAAGCCGGGACGTTCAGCGGTTAAGCAAAAGCGATTGTGGTTTTGGCTACCGTGACAGTATTTTTAAAACGGCTCTTGCAGGTTTGGGTGTGATAGTGGCTGTGGGCTTGACGCTAAAAAAACATAGCCAGCCAAAATTAGGCTACAAAGGGCTGGAGCATTTAAATCAACACAGTTCTGTGACGGAAGTGGCACAAGCTGTGATTGCAGTGCGTCAGTCCAAATTACCAGACCCTGCAATATTGCCAAACTGTGGCAGCTTTTTCAAAAACCCTGTGGTCAGCCAGTCTGTGTTTGAAACTATTTATAAGGCTTATCCTGCGATGCCGTTTTATCCACAAGCTGATGGTTTGGTCAAACTCGCCGCTGGCTGGCTAATAGAACAAACGGGGTTAAAAGGTCAGCGTATTGGTGATGTCGGCTGCTACGAAAAACAAGCGCTGGTACTGGTGAATTTTGGCAAGGGCACAGCTGCAGAGTTACAGCAACTGATTGCGCTGATACAGCAAAAAGTTGCAGCACAGTTTGCTGTTCGGCTCGAACCTGAGGTGCGTTTAATTGGCCAGTGAACTACGCAAAACTTTACCCCATAGCCTGATAGTTCAACGCCAACTGGTGCATTATCTGGCTGATGGCGCTTTATGTTCTGGGCAATGGCTGGGGGAGCAGTTAGGTATAAGTCGCACTGCTGTAGCCAAACATTTAGAACAATTGCAGCTGTACGGTCTGGATTTATACAAAATTAAAGGCAAAGGTTATCGGCTGGCGCAACCTGTGCAATTGTTGGATGCGGCATTGATTAAAGAATTACAACTGCAGCAGGCCCCGGTGTGGGTGCAGTCCGTTACTGATTCCACCAACAGCCAGTTGATGCAAAAACTCAAAGACGGTGTACTACCAGAAAAAGGTGCTGTGCTGGTGGCTGAAGCTCAGACCGCAGGCCGTGGCCGACGTGGTAAACAGTGGTTTTCGCCTTTTGGCTGTAATTTGTATTTTTCAATGTACTGGCAACTGGAGCAAGGTATTCAGGCCGCTATGGGTTTAAGTTTGGTGGTAGGCCTTGCCGTCGCAAAAGTGCTGCAACAGCAGTGGCAACTGCCGGTGCGCTTAAAGTGGCCCAATGACTTGTACATAGAGCATAAAAAACTCGGTGGTATTTTAGTGGAGCTGGCCGGGCAAACTCATGCCCAGTGTGATGTCGTTATCGGGCTAGGCTTAAATATCCGGATGCCGGATCACACCGATAAAGCCGTAGACCAGCCCTGGGCTGATTTAACTTCGGCTTTGGGGAAGCCGATAGACCGTAATTTATTGGTGGCTTTGTTGCAACATCAGTTGGTGATGGAACTACAACAGTTTAGCCAGCAGGGTTTTGCGCCCTATGTGCAGGAATTTAATCAGTTGGATCAATTTGCCGGTGAGCAAGTGACTTTATCCAGTGGCAGTCAAACCATCACTGGTTTTTGCGTTGGTGTGGATGCACAGGGGGGGCTGGTGCTGGATATCAATGGCCAGAAGCAAAGCTTTTATGGCGGTGAACTTAGCTTAAGAAAGGCGCTTTGATGGAATTATTACTGGATATAGGCAATAGCCGAAGCAAAGCCCGTTTACATGATGTTGGTCTGCTTACGGAAATTCAGCTGGAAAAAATCAGTGCAGAGCAGTGGTCGTCAATCACTGCTGTGTATTGCGCCAGTGTTGCAGCAGACAGCCGGGTACTGGCAATACGTGATCAAATCCCGCCTGCAATTCCTTTTATCCAAATCCGCAGTGAAGCTCAGGCATTTGGGGTGACCAACAGTTATCAGCAGCCACATTTATTGGGCGTCGACCGTTGGCTGGCTTTAGTGGCGGCAGCAGAATTGTGCACGAATACAGATCTGCTAATAGCTGACGCAGGTACTGCCTTAACCATTGATTGGTTAAGCGCTGCGGGTGTGCATCAGGGCGGATGGATTTTGGCCGGGCAAAAACTGCAGCAAGAAGCGGTGTTAAGCAAAACAGCCAAAGTATTTTCAGCAGAGCTGGAAACAGAACAGTTATCACCTGCAACTGATACCGCCACAGCTTTATATCAAGGTGCTATTGCTGCTTTAGTCGGTGCTATTCGTCAAGCATGGGCAATTAAGCCAACCCAACTGATTATTTTAACGGGTGGTGATGCGCTGCTTCTGCAAAAATACCTGACCGATCTGCCTGTTCGGCTCGAACCTCAATTGATCTTTCAGGGATTAGCCCGTTATATTCAGCTGAATTGACCATTTTGTGTACTTATTGAGCATTCAGGCCAGAATTTATAAGTTTTTTTTTATTTCCTGTTGCGTGGGGTGGGGCATTCCACTAGAATTCGCACCCACTGACGTAGTGCCGCTTTAGCTCAGTTGGTAGAGCAACTGACTTGTAATCAGTAGGTCATCCGTTCGACTCGGATAAGCGGCA
>Ga0247725_1000429_pt1 | contig 32043 bp, 30 predicted proteins | sample OKSTACKMCFT3sol_FD_183021 | JGI IMG/M metagenome (GOLD analysis project Ga0247725, IMG submission 183021) | Subsurface sediment microbial communities from gas well in Oklahoma, United States - OK STACK MC-FT3-sol | ecosystem: Environmental > Terrestrial > Deep subsurface > Rock core/Sediment...
CTGCGTCCATCATCGCCATGCCCTTGGCTTCGAAGTTGCGCATGGCCATTGGCGGCTGGAAACCACCGGTGTTGAGGTTCAGGCTGACCAGCTTGTAGCCCTTGCCGCCAAGCGCTTCGGTGGCCAGTTGCGCGCGTGCCCTGAAGGCATTCACGGCGTCCTTGAGCATGGCATCTTCGCGGCTCTTGCGGGTGTCGGTGGCGATGCTGAAATCCATGCCGGCCATCTTCATCGATTGCAGCAATTCACCGGTCAATGCGGAAAGCCGGGCGAAGTCGGCGCTTTCCAGGCGCACCTCGGCGCGCTCGCGCCAGGCGCTGATCTGCTGGCCCTTGTCGTCGCCCTTGTTTTCAGAATAAACCGGGTAGCTGTGGCGGCTGCCGAGCTTGACCGAAACACCACGGACCTGGCGCACCTGCTCCAGCGTCTTGTTCAGGGTGGTGGTGATCTCGGCAGCCAGCTTGGCCGGGTCGGCATTCTGCGATTCGCTGTAGAGGGTGACGTGCATCAGATCGTGTGCCACTTCCTGATTGACCTCGGCGCGCAGGGCGATCTGGTTGTAGCGCGCTTCGGCGGCCAGCAGGCCGGTGCTGGCCAGGCTGGCGGCGGTGAGGGCGAGGGCGGTGGCGATACGGGTCATGGTGCGCATGGTGCGGTTCCTTTTTCGATGGCCTTTTGGCCGTTTAGCGTGAAAGTCGCGTAGCGACGCCCTCATTGCTGCCCTTCTCCCTCCGGGAGGCAGCTCCCGCTCCCGGCGGGAGTTCTGCATTCACCACATCCCTGTGGATCAAGGTGGCGCGAAGCGCCGGATGAGGGAGGGCATGCTGCGTGCTTTCATTATTCGGGAGGCCGCTCGCGGCAAGCCCGTTCCCGAGGTTAGACGAAGGCGAGTCGCGACCCGGGTTAATGCCGCTACAACTTTTTTCATCCAGGGCGTTGTTGAGGTATGCGGCCGGTTGCCGCAGCGGCGCAAGGCCGCAGCAGGCTTGGTTATACTCGGCGCAACCATTGGAGTCGCCATGCTCGAACACGTCCAGCTGCTTTCTGCCAGTCGCCAGAACCTCTGGCGCCTGACGCTTATCCGTATTCTGGTGCTGGCCGCTCAGGCTGGCTCGGTCGGGCTCGCCTACAAGTCCGGCATGCTACCGCTGCCCTGGCTGCAGTTGTCAGTCACTCTCGGCATTTCCCTGCTGTTGTGCCTGGGCACGGCCTTGCGCCTGCGTGGGCCTTGGCCGGTGACCGAGGTGGAATATGCTGTACAACTGGCCTGTGACCTGATCATCCACAGCGTGCTGCTGTATTACTCGGGGGGCTCGACCAACCCCTTCGTGTCCTATTACCTGGTGCCACTGACCATCGCCGCAGCGACCCTGCCGTGGATGTTCACCATCGTCCTCGCGGGCCTGGCGCTGGCCGGTTACACCCTGCTGCTGGTGTGGACGCACCCGCTCGAATTGCCGGCGGCGCGTGAGAGCCTGCTGGTCTACGGCATGTGGCTGAGTTTCGCCCTGTCTGCGGCGCTGATCACGTTCTTCGTTGCCAAGATGGCCGAGGAGCTGCGCCGCCAGGACGAGCTGCGCGCCGAACGGCGTGAGGAAAGCCTGCGTGACCAGCAGCTATTGGCCGTGGCCACTCAGGCCGCTGGTGCCGCCCATGAACTGGGCACGCCGCTGGGCACCATGAGCGTGCTGCTCAAGGAGCTGCGCCAGGAATATCGCGACAAACCGGCGCTGCAGGATGACCTGGCCCTGCTGCAGGAGCAGGTGAAACTGTGCAAGTTCACCCTGCAGCAACTGGTGCGCGCCGCCGAGAACGATCGGCGTCAGGCAGTGGTCGAGCAGTCCTGCGTCGAATGGTTGGAAACCACCCTCAATCGCTGGCACCTGATGCGCCCGGAAGCCAGCTACCGCTACCAGTGCCTGGGCCGTGGTACGCCGCCGCGCATCATGCCACCGGCCGATCTCACCCAGGCGCTGCTCAACCTGCTCAACAACGCCGCCGATGCCTGCCCGGACAAACTCGACATTCGCTTGGACTGGGACCACCAGTGGCTGCGCCTGAGCATCCGCGATCACGGCGCCGGCGTGCCGCTGGCCATCGCCGAGCAGCTTGGGCGGCCCTTCTTCACCACCAAGGGCAAGGGGTTCGGCCTGGGGCTGTTCCTCAGCCAGGCCAGCGTGACCCGTGCTGGTGGCACGGTTAAGTTGTATAACCATGAAGCAGGCGGCACCCTTACCGAATTGAAGTTGCCGCGAGCCTATGGCGTGGCCTGACAAGGAAAACCCAGCATGAGCGACGAATCCCTGTTCGAAGGCGAAGAGCAGCCCCATCTGCTGCTGGTCGATGACGACCCCACCTTTACCCGCGTGATGGCGCGTGCCATGAGCCGCCGCGGTCTGCGCGTATCCACCGCCTCCAGCGCCGAAGAAGGCCTGGCCCTGGCCAAGGACGACCTGCCGGATTACGCCGTGGTCGACCTGAAGATGGAGGGCGACTCCGGTCTGGTGCTGCTGCCCAAGCTGCTGGAGCTGGACGCCGAGATGCGTGTGGTGATCCTCACCGGCTATTCCAGCATCGCCACCGCAGTGGAGGCGATCAAGCGTGGTGCGGCCAACTACCTGTGCAAACCGGCCGATGCCGACGATGTGCTCACCGCGCTGCTTTCCGAGCATGCCGACCTCGACAGCCTGGTGCCGGAAAACCCGATGTCGGTGGACCGTCTGCAGTGGGAGCACATCCAGCGCGTGCTGGCCGAACACGAGGGCAACATCTCCGCCACTGCCCGCGCCCTGGGCATGCATCGCCGCACCCTGCAGCGCAAATTGCAGAAGCGTCCTGTTCGCCGCTGAGCCCTGGTATGCCTGAGCCCACCCTACCATTGCGTAGCTTTTGCCAATGGCGAAGTAAGCTCTGACCCGTAGGGTGGGCTTCAGCCCACCAGGGGGGCAGGCCGCAAGATGGGCTTGAGCTCATCAACGCGGGTTCGCGTGGGCTGAAGCGGATCGCCGCCTGACCCATCCTACAACTGCGCGGTTTTTGCCCATGGCAGATAAATACTTAGCCAGCTAACATAGGTCGTCAGACAACCTGCTGGTGTCGCCATGCTCGCCGTCGCTGCACAAACTCTTGCCATCACCGCGCCCGTGTTCGCCATGCTGTTTCTCGGCGTGGCACTCAAACGCCTGCGCTGGATCGATACGCCCTTCATCGATACCGCTTCGAGCCTGGTGTTTCGCGGCACCATGCCGACCCTGCTGTTTCTCGGTGTGTTCAAGGCGGACCTGGATGCGGCCATGCAGCCGCAACTACTGTCCTACTTCTTCCTGGCCACCGTGGCGTCGTTCTTCGTCGCCTGGGCCTGGGCGATCTGGCGGGTGCCGTTCGAGGATCGTGGCATCTACACCCAGGGGGCCTTCCGCGGTAACAACGGTATCGTCGGCCTGGCGCTGGCCACCAGCATGTATGGTGACTATGGCCTGTCAGTCGGCTCGTTGCTCGCCGCACTGGCGATCCTCTGCTACAACGCGCTCTCGGCGGTGGTTCTGGCCATCTACAGCCCGGGCGTGAAACCCGGTGCCAAGGCCATTGCGCGCAGCATCGTGACCAACCCGATGATCATTGGCGTGCTGCTGGCGGTACCGATTGCCTACTGGAAAATTCCGCTGCCGCAGTGGTTCCTGACCTCGGCCGAGTACTTCGCGCAGATGACCCTGCCGCTGGCGCTGATCTGCATTGGCGGCACCCTGAGCCTGGCGTCGTTGCGACGCAGCAGCGGCACGGCCATCGGTTCGGGCCTGATGAAGATGGTCTGGCTACCGCTGCTGAGCACCTTCGGTGCCTGGCTGTTCGGCTTTCGTGGGGCGGATCTGGCGATCCTGTTTCTCTATTTCGCCAGCCCGACGGCGGCGGCCAGCTTCGTCATGGCCCGTGCGGTGGGCGCCAACCATGAGCTGGCGGCAGCCATCATCGTCATCACCACCCTGGCGGCGGTGGTCGCCACCAACATTGGTCTGCTATTGCTGCAGTGGGGTGGCTGGATCTAGCAGGGCGTTGAAAAACTACCTACGTTGCCATTGCTGCGTTAAAAACAGCCTCGCGTGCGAGCCCAGGCTAGGCGCCTCCGTCAAAAATGCTCATTTACAACACGTAAAGTCGGACGCGACCCCGGTCGTTTTTCGGCTGTTTTTACGGGGCCGCCATCGGTATTGCACTGGCTGCCTCGGCTCGGGCTTCCTGCTTCGCTCTACCTCCTGCATCCATGCAGTCGTCGCCTGCGTTTTTCAACGGCCTGCTAGCTCGTCCTTCAGGGTTCGGTTTGCCGGCGATTAACGGATCGCCGGCAAGCCAGCTCCTACGAGGCGTTGTTCTGGTACTCGTCGATCACTTCCTGTGCCGCGCGGAAGGCATCGATGCTGGCTGGCACGCCGGCATACACCGCGCAGTGCAGCAGGGTTTCGCGAATTTCCTCCACCGTGCAGCCGTTGTTCAGCGCGCCGCGCACATGGCCCTTGAGTTCCTGCGGGCATTTCAGCGCGGTCAACGCCGCCAGGGTGATCAGGCTGCGGGTCGCGCGCGGCAGGCCGCTGCGCGTCCACACGCCGCCCCAGGCATGCTCGTTGACGAAGTCCTGCAGCGGCTGGGTGAACTCGCTGGCGTTGCCCAGGGCGCGGTCGACGAACGCGTCGCCCATCACCTCGCGGCGCACCTGCACACCGCGATCATGGTTATCACTCATGCTCATACCTGCTCGCCGCGTTGTTTGTGCCAGGCACGCCCGGCGATGATCACCAGGGTGATGGCGGTAAGCGGCAGTGCGTAGCCGATCATCGCGTCACCGAAGGTCTGAGCCAGCGGTCGGCCCGTGCTGAACATCACCAGATACAGGGTGTAGGCCACGTAGTAGCCCACGAACAGCAAGCCTTCCCAACGGTTGATGCGGTAGCCGCTGAAGAAGATCGGCAGGCAGGCAACGGCGACGGCAATCATGACCGGGAAGTCGAAAGCCAGCGCATTGGCGGCCACTGGAATGGCTGCCGGCGAAACCAGCGAGGCCAGGCCGAGCACGCAGAGCAGGTTGAAAATATTGCTGCCGACGATATTGCCAACGGCGATGTCGCGCTCGCCCTTGAACGCCGCGATGATCGAGGTGGCCAGCTCCGGCAGTGAGGTGCCGATGGCGATCACGGTCAGGCCGATCACCAGCTCGGACAGGCCCAGTGCGCGCGCCAGTTGCACGGCGCCTTCGACCAGGAAGTTGGAACCCACCACTAGCAGCACTAGGCCGGCGATGACAAGGCCTAGGTTGATTACCCAGGCATAAGGCTTGGGCGCCTCGTCGAGACCGAATTCCTTGGCGAATTCGTCATCGTCGCCGCCCTTGTCCTTGCGCGCGCTGTAGATCAGGAAGCCGGTATAGGCCAGCACGCCGGCGAACAGCAAGGCACCATCGAAACGGCTCAGTTCCCCATCCCAGGCCAGGCCGAAGGTGACCAGGCTGGCGCCGATCATGATGGGCACGTCGAGGCGAATGAGTTGGCGTGAGACAACCAGCGGTGCGACCAGAGCGGTCACGCCCAGAATCAGCAGAACGTTGGCGATATTGCTGCCGATCACGTTACCGATGGCCAGGTCGCCGCTGCCGTTGAAGGCCGATTGCACGCTGACCGCCGTTTCCGGCGCGCTAGTGCCGAAGGCCACCACGGTCAGGCCGATCACCAGTGGTGGAATGCCGAATTGCGCGGCCAGTTTGGCTGCACCGCGTACCAGCACTTCGGCGCCAGCGACCAGCAGCACCAGGCCTGCGATCAGGTAAACGAAGGTCATCAGAGTCATTGCAGGGGAGCTCCAGAAAAAGTGCGGCTAGTGTAGCGATGGCATTGTTGGCCGCTAGAGGGTGCAGAAAGATTTTGTTGCCAATTGTTGGTCAGTCCAGTGTTTCGACCCGTACCGGCACCACGCCAGCGCGCAGCATGTCCAGGCGTACCGCTGCTGCACGGGAAACGTCGATGATGCGCCCGCGCACGAAGGGGCCACGGTCGTTGATGCGCAGCACCACGCTGCGCGCGTTGTTCAGGTTGGTGACCCGCACGCGGGTGCCGAAGGGCAGGCTGCGATGCGCCGCGGTCAGCGCGTGCTGATCGAAGCGCTCGCCGCTGGCGGTGCGCTGGCCGTGGTGGCGATCACCGTAGTAGGAGGCCTTGCCGGTTTCGCTGCTGCCCGAGCCGCCGCCGAAGGTCGAGCAGCCGCCGAGCAGGGCGAGTGTGCCTAACAGAGCAAACGCCGGTAGCCCGGATGCAATCCGGGGCAGTGAAGGTTCCCGGATTGCATCCGGGCTGCGCATCGTCATATTCGCGGTCTCCATGAAAAACGCCGGGCGAGCCCGGCGTCATTGCAGCTAGCGTAAGCGAGCCGGCCTGGCTCAGCCTTCGAGCTTCTTCTTCAGCAGTTCGTTCACTTGCCCCGGGTTGGCCTTGCCCTTGGAGGCTTTCATGGCCTGGCCGACGAAGAAACCGAACATCTTGCCGCGCTTGGCTTCGTCGCTGGCGCGGTACTGCTCGACCTGCTCGGCGTTGGCGGCCAGCACTTCATCGAGCATGGCCTCGATGGCGCCGCTGTCGGTGACCTGCTTGAGACCTTTCTTCTCGATGATCTCATCGGCGCTGGCGCCTTCACCGGCGGCCAGGGCCTCGAACACCATCTTGGCGATCTTGCCGCTGATGGTGTTGTCCTTGATGCGCAGGATCATGCCGCCCAGTTGCTCGGCGGACACCGGCGACTGGTCGATCTCGAGGTTGTCCTTGTTGAGCAGGCTGGACAGCTCGCCCATCACCCAGTTGGCGGCCAGCTTGGCATCGCCACAGGTCTTGGCGACCACTTCGAAGTAGTCGGCCAGCTCACGGCTGGCGCTCAATACACTGGCATCGTAGGCCGACAGCGCGTACTGGTTCTCGAAGCGCTCGCGCTTCTGCGGCGGCAGCTCTGGCAGGCCGGCACGCAGTTCGTCGAGGAAGCTGCGCTCGATTACCACCGGCAGCAGGTCCGGGCAGGGGAAGTAACGGTAGTCGTTGGCTTCTTCCTTGCTGCGCATGGAGCGGGTCTGATCCTTGTTCGGATCGTACAGGCGGGTTTCCTGCACCACCTTGCCGCCGTCCTCGATCAGTTCGATCTGGCGCTGCACCTCAAAGTTGATGGCCTTCTCGATAAAGCGGAACGAGTTGACGTTCTTGATCTCGGCGCGGGTGCCGAACTCTGCCTGGCCTTTCGGGCGCACCGAGACGTTGCAGTCACAGCGCAGCGAACCTTCGGCCATGTTGCCGTCGCAGATGCCCAGATAACGGACGAGTGCGTGAATGGCCTTCACGTAGGCCACGGCTTCCTTGGCCGAGCGAATGTCCGGCTCGGAAACGATCTCCAGCAGCGGCGTGCCGGCGCGGTTCAGGTCGATACCACTCATGCCGTGGAAGTCTTCGTGCAGGCTCTTGCCGGCGTCCTCTTCCAGGTGCGCACGGGTGATGCCGATGCGCTTGACGGTGCCGTCTTCCAGGGTGATGTCGAGGAAGCCCTTGCCGACGATGGGGTGATCCATCTGGCTGGTCTGATAGCCCTTGGGCAGGTCCGGGTAGAAGTAGTTCTTGCGCGCGAAGACGTTACGTTCGGGGATCTCGGCGTCGATCGCCAGGCCGAACTGGCAGGCCATGCGCACGGCTTCGGCGTTCAGTACCGGCAGGGTGCCGGGCATGCCGAGGTCGACCAGGCTGGCCTGGGTGTTGGGCTCGGCGCCAAAGGTGGTGGCGCTGGCCGAGAAGATCTTCGACTGGGTGCTGAGCTGAGCGTGGATCTCAAGCCCGATCACGGTTTCCCATTGCATCTTTAGTGTTCCTCGAATGCGTTGCAAACGGCTGCCGCCTCTTGATCCGTAGGAGCCCGCTTGCGAGCGATCCATTGCTATCGCCCGCAAGCGGGCTCCTACCAGGCCGTTGAAAGACTACCTGCGTTGCCATTGCTGCGTTAAAAACAGCCTCAAAATGCTCATTTACAACACGTAAACTGCGCTTTTTCGGCTGTTTTTGCCTTGCACTGGTCGCCTCGCCCACGTTTTTCAACGGCCTGCTACAGGGGGCGGCCTTTGCCTTAGAAGCCTTTGGGTGCGTGGTTATGCCAGTCGCTGACCTGTTGGTACTGGTGCGCGACATTCAGCAGGCGACCTTCCTGGAAATAGTTGCCGAGCAACTGCACGCCCACCGGCAGGCCATCGACGAAGCCGGCTGGCATCGACAGGCCGGGAATGCCGGCGAGGTTGGCGGTGATGGTGTAGATATCTTCCAGGTAGGCAGACACCGGGTCTGCGTTCTTCTCGCCGAGTTTCCAGGCCAGGTTCGGCGTGGTCGGACCGAGGATCACGTCGACGTCCTTGAAGGCTGCGACGAAGTCGTTCTTGATCAGTCGGCGAATCTGCTGGGCCTTGATGTAGTAAGCGTCGTAGTAGCCGGCTGACAGCGCGTAGGTGCCGACCATGATGCGCCGTTTGACCTCGGCACCGAAGCCTTCAGCGCGCGAGCGCTTGTACAGATCCTGCAGGTCTTTCGGGTTCTCGCAGCGGTAGCCGAAGCGTACGCCGTCGAAACGCGACAGGTTGGAGCTGGCCTCGGCCGGCGCGATCACGTAGTAGGCGGGGATCGCGTGCTGCATGTTCGGCAGGCTGATGTCCTTGACGGTGGCCCCGAGCTTTTTCAGCTCTTCGACCACGGCCATGACCTTCTCGCCGATACGCGCGTCCAGACCTGCACCGAAGTATTCCTTCGGCAGGCCGATACGCAGGCCTGCCAGTGGCTGGGCGAGGGCGGCCAGGTAGTCATCGACCGGCTGGTCGACGCTGGTGGAATCCTTGCTGTCGAAACCGGCCATGGCGCCGAGCAGCAGGGCGCAGTCCTCGGCGGTACGGGCCAGCGGGCCGCCCTGATCGAGGCTGGAGGCGTAGGCGATCATGCCCCAGCGCGAGACGCGGCCGTAGGTGGGTTTGATGCCGGTGAGGTTGGTCAGCGCAGCCGGCTGGCGGATCGAGCCGCCGGTATCGGTGCCGGTGGCAGCCGGCAGTAGGCGCGCGGCCACGGCGGCAGCCGAGCCGCCCGAAGAACCGCCCGGTACACGACTGGTGTCCCAAGGGTTCTTCACCGGGCCGTAGTGGCTGGATTCGTTGGCCGAGCCCATGGCGAATTCGTCCATGTTCAGCTTGCCCAGGGTGACGGTGCCGGCGGCCTTGAGTTTCTCCACCACGGTGGCGTCATAGGGCGCCTTGAAGCCGGTGAGGATCTTCGAGCCGCAGGAGGTCAGCACGCCGTTGGTGCAGAACAGATCCTTGTGGGCGATCGGCGCGCCGAGCAGCAGGCTGTTTTCGCCGGCAGCGCGACGGGCGTCGGCGGCTTTGGCTTGTTCCAGCGCAAGGTCTTCGGTGACGGTGATGAAGCTGTTGAGCTGCGGGTCGAGCTGCGCGATACGCGCCAGCAGGCTGCGGCTCAGCTCTTCGGCGGAGAATTGCTTGTCGGCGAGGCCGCGGGCGATCTCGGCCAGGGTCAATTGATGCATGTCGAGCCCTTTCCTTTATTCGATGACTTTCGGCACGAGGTACAGGCCGCTTTCCACAGCCGGGGCGATGGCCTGGTAGGCGGCGCGCTGGTTGCTCTCGGTGACCACGTCGGCACGCAGGCGCTGGGTAGCTTCCAGCGGGTGGGCCAGGGGTTCGATGCCCTGGGTATCGACCGCCTGCATCTGATCGATCAGGCCGAGGATGTTGTTCAGGGTCTCGGTGGTTTGCGGAATATCGCCGTCATTCAGACCCAGGCGGGCCAGGTGGGCGATTTTTTCCACCTCGGAGCGTTCAAGCGCCATCGGGGGTTCTCCAGTGGAAGTGTGACAGAAAGGCTGCAGGGAACGGATGTCGCGAGCCAGCGGTCAAAGGCCGCGATGTGCAGCTACAAGGCCCGGAAAAACAGGCAATCTACCATATTGCCGCCTTGCTCAAAATCCCTGCCGTTGTTAGAGTTTGCCGCACTTTTTACCTGCGCGTTTTGCGCGCCTGGCCTTCACCCACGCGTTGCCTAGGGTCCCTTCCTAATGTTCAAGAAACTGCGTGGCATGTTTTCCAGCGATCTGTCGATCGACTTGGGCACTGCCAATACCCTTATTTATGTGCGCGAGCGCGGTATCGTCCTGAATGAGCCGTCCGTGGTCGCGATCCGTACCCACGGCAACCAGAAGAGCGTCGTGGCCGTCGGCACCGAGGCCAAACGCATGCTCGGCCGTACGCCTGGCAACATCTCCGCGATCCGCCCGATGAAGGACGGCGTGATCGCCGACTTCAGCGTCTGCGAGAAGATGCTGCAGTACTTCATCAACAAGGTTCACGAGAACAGCTTCCTGCAGCCGTCGCCGCGCGTGCTGATCTGCGTGCCGTGCAAATCGACCCAGGTCGAGCGCCGCGCCATTCGTGAATCGGCCCTCGGCGCCGGTGCCCGTGAAGTGTTCCTGATCGAAGAGCCGATGGCCGCTGCTATCGGTGCCGGCCTGCCGGTCGAAGAGGCGCGCGGTTCGATGGTCGTCGACATCGGCGGTGGTACCACCGAGATTGCCCTGATTTCCCTGAATGGTGTGGTTTACGCCGAATCCGTCCGTGTCGGCGGCGACCGTTTCGACGAGGCCATCATCACCTACGTGCGCCGCAACTACGGTTCGCTGATCGGTGAAGGCACTGCTGAACGTATCAAGCAGGAAATCGGCACCGCCTATCCGGGCGGCGATATCCGTGAAGTCGACGTGCGCGGCCGCAACCTGGCTGAAGGCGTACCGCGCAGCTTCACCCTCAACTCCAACGAAGTGCTCGAAGCGCTGCAGGAATCCTTGGCGACCATCGTCCAGGCGGTCAAGAGCGCGCTGGAGCAATCGCCGCCCGAGCTGGCCTCGGACATCGCCGAGCGCGGCCTGGTGCTGACCGGTGGTGGCGCGCTGCTGCGTGATCTGGACAAGCTGCTCTCCCAGGAAACCGGCCTGCCGGTGATCGTTGCCGAAGACCCGCTGACCTGCGTCGCCCGTGGCGGCGGCAAGGCCCTGGAAATGATGGATCGCCACGCCATGGACCTGCTCTCCACCGAGTAAGGGGTTCGCTAGTGGCTCGCCGTCGTGCCGCCTTCGGGCGGCACGCGCATATTCGAGCATTGCAGTACACTCGGCCCAACCTTCGCCTGACCGGTTTGCCTTTCGCATGAATTCGCGCGCTTTTCGCCCCTGTGGCGCACGAGGAGCAGGTCATTAAGCCGCTCTTCGCCAAAGGTCCCTCGCTGGGCATTCGTCTGCTGGTATTTGCCGTACTGTCGGCGGTGCTGATGGTGGTCGATGCCCGCTTCGAGACGCTCAAGCCGCTGCGCAGTCAGATGGGCCTGGTGCTCACGCCTTTCTATTGGCTGGCCGATGTGCCCGTACGCGTCTGGGATGGGGCAACTCAGCAGATTTCCTCGCGCAGCGAACTGATGGCCGAGAACGAGAAGCTCAAGGCCGAGGCTCTGCTGCTGCAGCGTCGCCTGCAGAAGCTGGCAGCGCTGACCGAGCAGAACGTGCGTCTGCGCGAACTGCTCAACTCCGCGGCGCTGGTGGATGAAGAAGTGCTGGTTGCTGAGCTGATCGGCGTCGATCCCAATCCCTATACCCACCGCATCCTGATCGACAAGGGCGAGAAGGATGGCGTGTTCCTCGGGCAGCCGGTGCTCGATGCGCGCGGGCTGATGGGCCAGGTGGTCGAGATCATGCCCTACACCTCGCGCGTGCTGTTGCTCACCGACAACACCCACAGCATCCCGGTACAGGTCAACCGCAACGGCCTGCGTGCCATCGCCGTCGGCACCGGCAACCCGGAGCGCCTGGAGCTGCGTCACGTCGCCGATACCGCCGATATCAAGGAGGGCGATCTGCTGGTCAGCTCCGGCATGGGCCAGCGCTTCCCGGCCGGCTACCCGGTGGCCACGGTCAAGGAAGTGATTCACGACTCCGGCCAGCCTTTTGCCATCGTTCGCGCCATCCCCACGGCCGCGCTCAATCGCAGCCGTTACCTGCTGCTGGTGTTCTCCGACCGGCGCACGCCCGAGGAGCGCGCCAACGATTCCGCCGAGGCCCAGGAAGCCGCCGACCGCGAAGCCGAGCAGGCGCGCAATGGCGAGCCCGCAGCTGATGCACCGGCCGCTGACGCCCCCGCACAGGAGAGCAACTGATGGCTGGCGTACAGCCCCGTAACGGCTGGGTGATCTGGCTGAGCCTGGCGCTCGGTTTGTTGCTCAGTGTTTCGCCGTTGCCCGAGTTCATGCAGATCGGTCGCCCGCTGTGGGTCGCCTTGATTCTCACCTATTGGGTACTGGCTCTGCCGCATCGTGTCGGCATGACCACCGCCTGGATTCTTGGCCTGGCGCAGGACGTGCTGTTCGGCACCCTGCTCGGGCAGAACGCCTTGATCCTCACCCTGATCACCTTTCTAGTGCTGAGTCTGCACCAGCGCCTGCGCATGTTCCCCATGTGGCAGCAGAGCATGGTGCTGATGGTGGTGTTCGGTCTCGCCCAGCTGGTTCAGCTGTGGCTCAACGCCCTGACCGGTAGTCGTCCTCCAACCCTGGCCTTCGTCCTGCCGGCACTGGTCAGCGCTCTGCTGTGGCCCTGGATCTGCGCCATCCTGCGCGGTCTGCACCTGCGCCTCAACGTCAACTGAACGCGGCCTGCCGCACGGCTGGCCGAGGTTCGCAAGGGAGATACCCGCATGGCCGAGCTGTTTCTGGCCTCCGCCTCGCCCCGTCGTCGTGAATTGCTGGCTCAGATCGCTGTGCCTTGCGTCACGCAAATCGCTTCGATAGACGAAACCCCATTGCCAGATGAGCCGCCAGCAGCCTATGTAGAGCGTCTGGCGCGTGACAAAGCGCGCGCCGGTCTGCTCGCCTTGGGCGGGCGTGACGATGCCGTGGTGTTGGGCGCCGACACCGCTGTGGTGCTCGATGGACGCATTCTTGGCAAACCGGCGGACCTCAATGAGTCGCGCGCCATGCTGCAGGCCCTGTCCGGGCGCAGCCATCAGGTGCTGACGGCCGTGGCGTTGGTCGGTGGTGGCCGCGAGGCGGCGCGAGTGGTCAGCAGCGAGGTGAGCTTTCGTCCTATCAGCGAGGCGGAAATCGAGGCCTACTGGGCCAGCGGCGAGCCATGTGACAAAGCGGGCAGTTATGGTATCCAGGGGTTGGCAGCCGTGTTCGTCAGCGGCTTGCAGGGCAGCTATTCGGCAGTGGTCGGTCTGCCGCTGTGCGAAACTGCAGAGCTGCTTGGCGAATTTGGTATTGCCTGCTGGCAGTTGCCGGCGCAAGGGCCGTGCTAAGACCCAGGCGGTGGCTGCATAGGTAGTTTTTTGGACGTGCCCGAAAGCTTGAGTCCGCGGGGCGGTGCAGTAGCCCGGCCGGCATGATCACCAGGATGGATGCATGAGCGAAGAGATTCTGATCAATATCACGCCGATGGAGTCGCGCGTGGCGGTGGTGGAAAACGGCGTGCTGCAGGAAGTGCACGTCGAGCGCACGCAGAAGCGCGGCATCGTCGGCAATATCTACAAAGGTAAGGTGGTGCGTGTGCTGCCCGGCATGCAGGCGGCCTTCGTCGATATTGGCCTGGAGCGTGCTGCCTTCATTCATGCTTCCGAGATTTCCACCCGCGAGGGCACTGCGGTGGAGCCGATCAGCGCCCTGGTCCACGAAGGGCAGAGCCTGGTGGTGCAGGTCACCAAGGACCCTATCGGCAGCAAGGGGGCGCGTCTGACCACTCAGTTGTCGATCCCTTCGCGTTATCTGGTGTACATGCCACGCACCAGTCATGTCGGAATTTCGCTGAAGATCGAAGACGAAGCAGAGCGCGAGCGCCTCAAGCAGGTGGTCGCCGATTGCGTCGCCGCCGAAGGCATCGAGGAGGCCGGCGGCTTCATCCTGCGCACCGCTGCCGAGGGCGCAGGTGCTGATGAAATCCTGATCGACATCCGTTATCTGCGCCGCCTCTGGGACCAGATCGGTGCGCAGATCCAGAGCTGCAAGGCGCCCACGGTGATCTACGAGGATCTGTCTCTGGCGCTGCGCACCCTGCGCGACCTGGTCAGCCCGCGGACCGAGAAGATTCGCGTGGACTCGCGGGAAACCTTCCAGAAAATCACGCAGTTCGTCGCCGAATTGATGCCGGAGATCGCTGATCGTCTCGAGCATTATCCTGGCGAGCGGCCGATCTTCGACCTGTACGGTGTCGAGGACGAAATCCAGCGCGCACTGGAGCGCAAGGTGCCGCTGAAGTCCGGCGGTTACCTGGTGGTCGACCCCGCCGAGGCGATGAGCACCATCGACGTCAACACTGGCGCCTTCGTCGGCCATCGCACCCTCGAAGAAACCATCTTCAAGACCAATCTCGAGGCAGCCACCGCCATTGCCCGTCAGCTGCGTCTGCGCAACCTGGGCGGCATCATCATCATCGACTTCATCGACATGGAAGACGAAGAGCATCAGCGCCAGGTACTGCGCACCCTGGAGAAGCAGCTCGAGCGTGATCATGCCAAGACCAACATCATCGGCATCACCGAACTCGGCCTGGTGCAGATGACCCGCAAGCGCACGCGTGAAAGCCTCGAGCAGATTCTCTGCGAGCCCTGCAGTGCCTGCCAGGGGCGCGGCAAGTTGAAGACGCCGGAGACCATTTGCTACGAGATCTTCCGTGAGATTCTGCGTGAAGCCCGCGCCTACCAGGCGGAAAGCTATCGCGTGCTGGCCAATCAGAAGGTGGTCGATCGCCTGCTCGATGAAGAGTCGGGCAACGTCGCCGATCTGGAAGCCTTCATTGGACGTACCATCAAGTTCCAGGTGGAAACCATGTATTCCCAGGAACAGTACGACGTGGTGCTGCTCTGAGCACGGGGACTGTCGAGGTGAACGCTCTGGCGCGCCTGTTTGCGGCGCTGCTGCGCTGGGGCCTGGGTCTTTGCGCCGCCGTGCTGGTGCTGGCCGCGCTGTACGTCAGCCTGGGCCGTGAGCTGGTGCCGCTGGTGGCTGAATACCGGCTCGAACTGGAAGATCGTGTCACGGCGCAGCTGGGTGTGCCGGTACGTATCGGTCGCCTCGAAGGTCGTTGGCAGGGCTTTGCCCCGGTGCTGGAGGCGCATGACGTGCGCCTGGGCAGCGAAGAGGAAGGCCTGAGCCTGGAGCGCGTACGACTGGTGCCGGATGTAGGCGGCAGCCTGTTGGCACGCCAGCCGCGCATCGCCCACCTGCAGTTCGACGGGCTGCAGCTGAACGTGCAGCAGAACGCCGATGGTGGCTGGCGGGTGCAAGGGATGCCACAGCGCAGCGGTCCCGAGCTGGATGTCGAACAGCTGCTGGAACAGTTGCAGATCGTGCACCGCATCAGTCTGCTCGACAGTCGCGTGGTGCTGCAGCCGCTCGATCAGGCACCGCTGCTGCTCAGCTACGTTAGCTTGAGCCTGCGCTATGGCAACAACAGCCAGCGCCTCGATGGGCGCCTGTTGCTGCCCGATGGTCAGCCGGTGGCGCTGCGACTGCGCACGCGCATGCAGCCCAAAACCTGGCGCGAGGCGCAGTCCGAGCTTTATCTGAGCCTGCCGCAGAGCGACTGGGCCGCCTGGCTGCCGAAATCGCTACTTGGCGACTGGCAGCTACAGCGCCTGCAGGCTGGCGGCGAGCTGTGGCTGGAGGGCCGTGGTCTGGTCCTGGACAAGGGCGCCTTGCGTCTGCACGCCCCCGAGCTGGCCGGCGGCCAGGCCAAGCATGAAGCAGTGACGCTCAAGGACCTGGCCTTCAACGCCTTCTTCACTCAAGACAAGCAGGGTGTGCGGGCGCAGATCGACTCCCTGGCTTTGACCCATGGTGAGCAACGCATCGGCGAGCTACACCTGAACCTGAATCAGAAGGACGTGGGCGAGGTTGACGAGCGTTGGGCGCTAAGCGCCGATCGCCTCGATCTGGCGGCCTGGGCGCCGCTGGTGCAGGCGTTGGTGCCGATGCCTGATGCAGCCCGCGATGTCCTGGTCGCGCTGGCGCCGGTGGGCGCGGTCAACAACCTGCTGCTCGACTATTACCCGCAACGTGAAGGCGCCGAGCGCCTGCAGTTCGCCGCCAATCTGGACAGGGTGGGCATCCAGGCCTACCACGGTGCGCCGGCTGCCGAGAACGTCAGTGGCAGTGCCTCGGGCAATATGTTCCAGGGCGAGCTGCGCCTGAACAGCGAAAATTTCGCCCTGCATCTGGATCAACTGTTCCCCAAGCCCTGGCGCTATCGTCATGCCCAGGCGCGCTTGAGCTGGGACTGGAATGAAACCGGCCTGACCCTGTACAGCCCCTATATGCGCGTGGATGGCGAGGAGGGGCAGGTCGCCGGTGACATGCTGATCCGCCTGCTGCGCGACCCAGAGGCCGAGGACTACATGGACCTGCGTGTCGGCATGCGCGACGGCGATGCGGCCTACACCGAGAAGTACCTGCCGAGTCGCGCGCCGGGTATGAGCGCCGAGCTCGACCAATGGCTGAAGACTGCTATTCGTGCTGGCCATGTCGAAGAAGGTTACTTCCAGTATCAGGGCTCGCTGAACAAGGGCGCCCCGTTGGGGGCACGCAGCCTCAGCCTGTTCTTCAAGGTCAAGGATGCCGAGCTGGCCTTCCAGCCCGGTTGGCCGTCGCTGCGCGAGGGCGTGGGTGAGGTGCTTATCGAGGATGATGCAGTGCGCGTGCGTCTGCAGAGCGGGCGCTTGCAGGAAAGCACAGTCAGTAATGTCGTGGCCAATATTCCGCTGTTGCACGACGGCAAGCCGCCGCGCCTGGAGCTCGATGGTGAGGTGCAGGGCAGCCTGAGTGATGCCATCAAGCTGTTGCAGGAGGCACCACTGGGAACAGCGGAAATCTTCGACGGCTGGCAGGGCGAGGGGCCTCTGGCCGGGCGCCTGCAACTGGATATTCCGCTGCAAAAAGGGGTGCCACCTGTTGTGGTGGTGGACTTCGCCACCGAGGGGGCGCGCCTCAAGCTGACCAATCCTGATTTGCAGCTGAGCAACCTGCAGGGGGCGTTTCGCTTCAACAGTGCCGCTGGCTTGAGCGCGCCGGATGTGCGTGCCGAGGTCTTCGGTCGCCCGGTACGCGGCAAGATCAGCGCCGAGGGTGCGCGTGGCAAGGCGCTTACACGTTTCGATCTGCGTGGCCAGGTGCAGGTCGAAACTCTCAGCCAATGGCTGGGCGGGCCGCAGAAGCTGCCGGCCAGCGGACTGCTGCCTTATCGCCTGCGCCTGACCCTGGATGGCGATGACAGTCAATTACGCGTCGACTCCAACCTGCGTGGTGTGGCGGTCGAGCTACCAGCCCCGTTCGGCAAGACGGCGCAGCAGACGCGTGATACCAGCTGGCGCATGACCCTGGCCGGTCGTGAGCGCCGCTACTGGGCCGAGTATGGCGATCTGGCCAGCCTGAATCTGGCCGCACCTCCAGGCGCGCTGGCTGAGGGGCGGGGTGAACTGGTGCTCGGTGGTGCCCCGGCGGGGTTGCCGCCTGGCCAGGGGCTGCGCGTGCGCGGGCGCTTGGACGAACTGGATCTCGATGCCTGGAAGCAACTCGGCAGCAATCATCCGGTCAGGTTGGATGCTGATAGCCAGCGCCTGCTACGCAGTGCACGGCTGGATGTCGGACGCTTCCGTGGTTTTGGTCAGGAGATCGAGCAACTGACGCTTGGCCTGGCGCGAGAAGGCCAGGCCTGGGCCTTGCAGATCGACAGTGAGTTGGCCGCCGGGCGTGTGCTGTTGGCCGATCGTGCGGACACGCCGATTGCCATCGACCTGCAGTATGTACGCCTGCCGGCGCCTGACGCCGAAGCGGCGAAGGTCGTCGATGCGCCTGATCCCCTGGCCGATTTCGATCCCGGCACGCTGCCGGCCATGGATATCCGTATTCAGCGTGTACAGCGTGGCGACAAGGTGCTGGGCGCCTGGTCGCTCAAGGTCAGGCCCGAGGCGCAGGGCGTGCGTTTCGATGAACTCGACCTCGATCTGCAGGGGCTGAAGATTGGGGGCAGCGCCGGTTGGCGTGGTACGCCGGGCAACACCAGCAGTTGGTACAAGGGGCGCCTGCAGGGCGAAGACCTGAGCAAGGTGTTGCTGGCCTGGAACTTCGCCCCGAGCGTCACCAGTCAGAGTTTTCGTGTGGACGCCGACGGCAGCTGGCCCGGTTCACCGGCCTGGTTCTCGCTCAAACGCTTCTCCGGCAATCTCGACGCCTCGCTGCGCAAAGGTCAGTTCGTCGAAGTGCAGGGCTCGGCCCAGGCGCTGCGCGTGTTCGGCCTGCTCAACTTCAACTCCATTGGTCGCCGCCTGCGTCTGGACTTCTCCGACCTGCTGGGCAAGGGGCTGAGTTACGACCGGGTCAAGGGCAACCTGCAGGCGACCAATGGCCTGTTCGTGACGCATGAACCGATCACCCTGAGCGGACCTTCGAGCAATCTGGAACTCAATGGCAATCTCGACATGAACAACGAGCGCATAGACGCCAAGTTGTTAGTGACCCTACCGGTGACCAACAACCTGCCGCTGGCGGCGCTGATCGTCGGCGCCCCGGCGATTGGCGGGGCGCTGTTTGTCGTGGACAAATTGCTCGGCGACAAGGTCGCCCGCTTCGCCAGTGTGCAGTACGACGTCAAGGGCCCGATGCAGGACCCGAAGATCAGCTTCGACAAGCCCTTCGAAAAACCGCAATGACGTGGTCTCTTGGCGTACGCTGTTACACCAAGCCGCAAAGAGTGTCGCCATGAATCTCGCTGTAATCCAGATGGTCAGCCAGGATGACGTGCAAACCAATCTGCGCCTGGCGCGGCGCATGCTGGAGCGTGCAGCCCAGGGCGGTGCGCGCCTTGTCGTGCTGCCCGAGAATTTCGCTGCCATGGGCCGCCGCGACCTGGCTGCCATCGGGCGCGCCGAGGCGTTGGGCGAGGGGCCGATCCTGCCCTGGTTGAAACGCGCTGCTCGTGACCTCAGTTTATGGATAGTGGCCGGCACCTTGCCGCTACCGCCGGATGATGATGCCGACGGCAAACCGCACGCCTGCTCATTGTTGATCGACGATCAGGGCGAGCGTGTGGCCCGTTACGACAAGCTGCATCTGTTCGATGTCGAGGTGGCCGACAACCGTGGCCGTTATCGCGAGTCCGATGATTTCGCCCATGGCCAACGCGTCGTGGTGGCGGATACGCCGGTCGGGCGTCTGGGCCTGAGCGTATGTTATGACTTGCGCTTCCCCGAGCTGTTCACTGCGCTGCGTGAAGCCGGCGCCGAGCTGATCAGCGTGCCGGCGGCGTTCACCGCCGTGACTGGCGCGGCGCATTGGCAGGTGCTGACCCGCGCCCGTGCCATCGAAACCCAGTGCTATGTGCTGGCCGCCGGGCAGGGCGGCGAGCACCCGGGGCAGCGCATGACCTTTGGCCATTCGGCGATCATCGACCCCTGGGGTAAGGTAGTGGTCGAGCAGGATCAGGGCGACGGTGCTCTGCTGGCTGCCCGTGATGCCGCCGAGCAGGCGAACATTCGCCAACGCATGCCGGTGCAGCAGCACCGCCGATTCTTTTCATCGGACGTACCCCGTCCGATCGTTGTGGAGTGACCATGAATACGATGTTGCAATCCGTCAGCGAGCACCTGCTTGCGCCCGGTAACCTGACGTTCGACAGCCTCAGCAGCGTGCTGGGTGACGTCGCAGGCCCAGGTATCGATGCCGCCGACCTGTACTTTCAAAGCCAGGTTTCGGAAACCTGGGTATTGGAGGATGGCATCGTCAAGGAAGGCAGTTTCAATCTCGATCAGGGGGTCGGTGTGCGCGCCCAGTCGGGCGAGAAGACCGGTTTTGCCTACAGCAACGCCATCAGCCTCGATGCCCTGACGCAAGCTGCCCGGGCCGCGCGTTCGATCTCGCGCGCCGGCCAACAGGGCCGCGTGCAGGCGTTCGTCAGCCCGCAGGTGACCCAGTTGTATGCCGAAGACAACCCACTGAACGTCATGGACCGCGCCGAGAAGGTTGAATTGCTGCAGCGTATCGACCGTGCCACGCGCGCGCTGGATCCGCGCATCAAGCAGGTTACCGTGAGCCTGGCCGGGGTTTGGGATCGCATTCTGGTGGCGGCCCACGACGGCAGCCTCAGCGCTGATATCCGCCCGCTGGTGCGCTTCAATGTCAGTGTCATCGTCGAGCAGAACGGGCGCCGCGAGCGCGGTGGCCATGGCGGCGGCGGACGTACCGACTACCGCTATTTTCTGGAAGAAGACCGCGCCATGGGCTATGCCCGCGAGGCGCTGCGCCAGGCGCTGGTCAACCTTGAAGCCATCGCAGCACCCGCCGGCAGCATGCCGGTGGTGATGGGCGCCGGCTGGTCCGGCGTGCTGCTGCACGAAGCAGTCGGCCACGGCCTGGAAGGCGACTTCAACCGCAAAGGCAGTTCAGCCTACAGCGGCCAGGTCGGGCAGAAGGTCGCGTCCAGCTTGTGCACCATCGTCGACGACGGCACCCTGGCCGGGCGGCGTGGTTCGCTCAGCGTCGACGACGAAGGCACGCCGACCCAATGCACCACACTGATCGAGAATGGCGTACTCAAGGGTTACATGCAGGACAAGCTCAACGCGCGTCTGATGGGTGTGGCCGCTACCGGCAACGGTCGTCGTGAATCCTATGCGCACCTGCCGATGCCGCGTATGACCAACACCTACATGCTGGCGGGCGAGAGCGACCCGGAAGAAATCATCCGTTCGGTGAAGAAGGGCATCTACTGCGCCAACCTTGGCGGCGGCCAGGTGGACATCACCAGCGGCAAGTTCGTCTTTTCCACCAGTGAGGCCTACCTGATCGAGGACGGCAAGATCACTGCGCCGGTCAAGGGCGCCACCCTGATCGGCAATGGTCCGGAGGCGATGAGCCGCGTGTCCATGGTCGGCAATGATCTGGCGCTGGACAGCGGCGTCGGTACGTGCGGCAAGGACGGTCAGTCGGTGCCGGTGGGCGTCGGGCAGCCAACGCTGAAGATCGATGCGATCACCGTAGGCGGCACCGGTGCCTGATGCGATGCAGGCTCAACGCAAGCCGCGGTGGATTTCGTCGAGCTCGCGGATGTACTTGAACACCTTGCGCGCGGCGGCTGGCGGCTTGTTGCGCGCCGCTTCGTGCTGAGCATGACGGACCAGGCCGCGCAGGTGCTGGACGTCAGCCTCGGGGTAGAGCTCGACGAAGCTTTCCAGCGCGCTGTCGCCTTCGGCGATCAGGCGGTCGCGCCAGCGTTCGAGGGCATGGAAGCGTTCGTTGTACTCGCGGGTGGAGCTGTCCACTTGGTCGAGCATGGCGCCGATCGCGTCGACATCCTGTTCGCGCATCAGCTTGCCGATGAACTGGATGTGGCGTTTGCGCGCGGCATTGGCGGTATGTTTCGGCGCTTCGGCGAGCGCGCGGCGTAGGGCATCGGTCAGTGGCATCTTGGCCAGCAGATCCGCCTTGAGCGTGGTCAGTCGCTCGCCAAGGTCCTGCAGGGCATGCAGTTCGCGTTTGACCTGGGATTTGCTCTTCTCCAGGGAGAAGTCGTCGTAGGAATCAGACATGGGGTGGGTCCAGAGGGAAACGCCGCCATGATAGCAGTAACCGTGACTGCCGGCCCGCGGACGGGCAGTCGAGAGCAGGCCTTGGGTTTCGTACAAAGAGTGCCTGCGCCAAGAGAATCGGGAGTGGTTATGAGTGAAGTAGAACGCATCGGGCCGCAGGCCTTGCCAGTGCTGCAAGAGCAGGTCGAGGCCATTCTCGCCGAAGCCAGGCGCCAGGGTGCCAGTGCCTGCGAGGTGACGGTATCGGCTGGCCAGGGTCTGTCCACCACGGTGCGCCAGGGCGAAGTGGAGACCGTCGAATTCAATCGCGACCAGGGTTTCGGCATCACCCTGTATGTGGGCCAGCGCAAGGGCTCGGCCAGCACCTCGGCCACCGGTAGCGAGGCCATTCGTGAGACCGTGGCGGCGGCCCTGGCGATTGCCAAACATACCAGCGAGGACGAGTGCGCCGGCCTGGCCGATGCCGCACTGATGGCCCGAGAGCTGCCTGAGCTGGATCTCTATCACCCCTGGTCGATCACCCCGGAGCAGGCGGTGGAGCAGGCGCTGGCCTGTGAAGCTGCGGCTTTCGCCGCTGACACGCGGATCAAGAACGCCGATGGCACCAGCCTCAATACCCACCAAGGCTGTCGCGTATACGGCAACAGCCACGGCTTCGTCGGCGGTTACGCCAGCACCCGCCATAGCCTGAGCTGCGTGATGATCGCCGAAGGAGAAGGGCAGATGCAGCGCGACTACTGGTATGACGTCAACCGTCAGGGTGAACTACTGGCTGATGCTAAGGGTATCGGCCAGCGGGCTGCCGAGCGTGCGGTCAGCCGCCTTGGTGCACGACCGGTACCGACCTGTGAGGTGCCGGTGCTGTTCGCTGCCGAGCTTGCCGGCGGGTTGTTCAGTCACCTGCTGGCGGCAATCTCGGGCGGCAATCTCTATCGTCACTCCTCTTTCCTCGAAGGCGCACTCGGCCAGCGTCTTTTTCCCGAGTGGCTGACTCTAGACGAGCGTCCGCACCTGCCGCGCGCACTGGGCAGCGCGGCTTTCGATGGTGATGGCCTGGCCACTTATGCCAAGCCGTTCGTGGAGAAGGGAGAGCTGGTGTCCTACGTACTTAGCACCTATTCCGGGCGCAAGCTGGGTTTGCCGAGCACTGCCAACTCAGGAGGTGTGCACAACCTGTTCATCACCCATGGCGATGAGGATCAGCAGGCGCTGATTCGGCGCATGGGGCGCGGTTTGCTGGTTACCGAGCTGATGGGCCAGGGGCTGAATCTGGTGACGGGTGATTACTCGCGCGGCGCGGCGGGCTTCTGGGTGGAGAACGGCGAGATCCAGTTCCCGGTGCAGGAGGTAACCATCGCCGGCAATCTGCGCGACATGTTCCGCCAGGTCGTTGCAGTCGGTTGTGACCTGGAGCGGCGTGGCAATATCTGCACCGGCTCGGTGCTGATCGAGAAGATGACCGTCGCCGGCAGTTGAAGTCGGCAGTAACGACAAGGCCACCCGTGGGTTAATGCCAGTCAGTTAAGCCGTTGCACTCGATCTTTGTAGGAGCCGGCTTGCCGGCGATCCGCCATAAAAAGCATCGCCAGCAAGCTGGCTCCTACGAAAAGCGCCCCCTCTACTGCAAGTAGGAGGGGGTGGTGACTAACTTATCTGATCAGCATTAACCCGTGGGTGGCCTTCGTTTTGGCTGGAGGTATTACTCGCCTTCGTCGAAGTAGTTCTCTATCAGGCCTACCAGGGCGGCCATCGCTTCTTCGTCCTGCTCGCCTTCGGTCAGCAGGTGCACATTGGTGCCCTTGCCGGCAGCCAGCATCATCACCGCCATGATGCTCTTGCCGTCTACCAGGCTGTCGGCGCTGCGGCCGATGCGCACTTGGCAGGGGTAGGTGCTCGCTACACCGACGAACTTCGCCGCGGCGCGGGCATGCAGACCAAGTTTGTTGATGATGGTGATTTCACGTGCTGGCATCGCGGCAGGATTCCTTAGCTGAGGTCGCGGTGACGCACCTGGACGTTCTTCAGCGAGTCTTTGAGTGCCTGGCTCAGGCGGTTGGCCAGGTACACCGAGCGGTGGTGACCACCGGTGCAGCCAATGGCGATGGTGACATAGGCGCGGTTGCTGGCGGCGAAGCGTGGCAGCCATTTTTCCAGATAGGCGAGGATGTCCTGATACATCTCCTCGACCTCCGGCTGCGCAGCCAGGTAGTCGATCACCGGTTGATCCAGGCCGGAGTAGTCGCGCAGTTCCGGCTTCCAGTAGGGATTGGGCAGGCAGCGCGCATCGAACACCAGATCGGCGTCCACCGGCATGCCGCGCTTGAAGCCGAAGGACTCGACGAGAAAGGCGGTTCCGGTCTGTGTCTGGCCGAGCAGGCGCAGTTTGAGCGTATCGCGCAGCTGGTAGAGATTCAGGCGGGTGGTGTCGATCTTCAGATCGGCACGATCGGTGATCGGCGCCAACAGCAGACTTTCGTACGCAATGGCTTCGGCCAGCGAGCGCTTATCGTTGGTCAGCGGGTGGCGTCTGCGGGTTTCGGAAAAGCGCTTGAGCAGGGTTTCGTCTTCGGCATCGAGATACAGCACATCGCAGCGGATATTACGTTTGCGTACTTCTTCGAGCAGCTCCGGGAAGCGCTTGAGCTGGCTCAGCAGGTTGCGTGCATCAATGGAAACGGCCACTTGCGGCAGCAGCATGTCGCTGTGCGGCAGGAAGCGCTCGGCGAGGTCCGGCAGCAGACCGGCCGGCAGGTTGTCGATGCAGTAGAAACCGTTGTCCTCAAGTACATCGAGGGCGGTGCTCTTGCCCGAGCCCGAGCGACCGCTGACGATGATCAGGCGCATGTTTATTGACCGTTCTGAATGTCCACGACGACCTGATAGAGATCTTCGCCGCTCTTGGCCTGGCGCAGACGTTCACGTACATCCTGGCGATCAAGCATGCTGGCGATCTGGCGCAGCAGGTCGAGGTGGGCATCGGTGGCCGCCTCCGGCACCAGCAGCACGAACAGCAGATCGACCGGCACGCCGTCGATGGCGTCGAAGTCGACTGCCGTCTCCAGATGCAGGACTGCACTGATCGGGGCACTGCAGCCAGCCAGGCGGCAGTGGGGAATGGCAATGCCGTTGCCGAAGCCGGTAGAGCCGAGCTTTTCGCGGGCGATGAGGCTTTCGAATATGTCCTGGGCATCCAGGTCGGGTAGATCGCGCGCAACCAGGTTGGCGATCTGTTCTAGCACGCGTTTCTTGCTGCCGCCCGGCACGTTCACCAGGGAACGGCCGGGGGTCAGGATATTTTCAAGTCGGATCATGGATAGGGAATGTCAGCGGGCCGTGGCGCCTTGCAGGCGTTCGAGCTGCTTTTCCTTGTGCTTGATGAGTTGACGGTCGAGTTTATCGGCCAACAGGTCGATGGCAGCGTACATATCCTGGTGTTCGGCGTTGGCGACGACTTCGCCGCCGGCGATGTGCAGGGTGGCTTCGATCTTCTGTTTGAGTTTCTCGACCTCCATGGTCACCTGTACGTTGGTGATCTTGTCGAAGTGGCGTTCCAGTCGGCCCAGTTTCTCGCCGATATAGTCACGCAGGGCGTCGGTCACATCCAGCTGATGTCCACTGATGTTGACTTGCATACCGCTTTCTCCTCACTGGCTTGTGTAAGAGGCGGGTCTGGTTCGACCCACCGCCGGAACACGTTGGCCTGAAGGCCTGAGGCCTTCAGTCAATCTGGCCTACATCAGTCGCTTGCGCTCACTCGAGGGCGCTATGCCGAGGGACTCGCGATACTTGGCGACCGTCCGACGGGCGACCTGGATGCCTTGTGCCTCCAGTAAACCAGCGATCTTGCTGTCACTCAATGGCTTTTTCGCGTTTTCCGCGGCAACCAGTTTTTTGATGATGGCGCGGATTGCGGTGGACGAGCATTCGCCGCCTTCGGAGGTGCTGACGTGGCTGGAGAAGAAATATTTCAGCTCGTAAATGCCACGCGGGGTGTGCATGAATTTCTGCGTGGTAACGCGTGAAATCGTCGACTCGTGCATACCCACGGCTTCGGCGATGTCGTGCAGCACCAGAGGCTTCATCGCCTCGTCGCCGTAGTCGAGGAAGCCACGCTGGTGCTCAACGATCTGCGTGGCCACCTTCATCAGCGTTTCGTTGCGGCTCTGCAGGCTTTTGATGAACCAGCGGGCCTCCTGCAACTGGTTGCGCATGAAGGTGTTATCGGCGCTGGAATCGGCGCGTTTGACGAAGCCGGCATACTGCGGGTTGACCCTCAGGCGCGGCATGGCTTCCTGGTTCAGCTCCACCAGCCAGCGTTCGTTGTGCTTGCGCACGATAACGTCGGGCACGACGTATTCCGGTTCGCTGGACTCGATCTGCGAACCCGGACGCGGATTCAGGCGCTGGATCAGGTCGATGACCTGGCGCAGTTCGTCTTCCTTGAGCTTGGTGCGGCGCATCAGCTGGGCGTAATCGCGGCTGCCGAGCAGTTCCAGATAGTCGCCGACCACGCGCTGGGTTTCGTTCAGCCAGGGGGTGTTGGCAGGCAACTGACGCAGTTGCAGCAGCAGGCACTCGCGCAGGTCGCGGGCGCCGATACCGGCCGGTTCGAACTGCTGGATGCGGTGCAGCACCACCTCCACTTCGTCCAGTTCGACATCCAGCTCGGGGTCGAAGGATTCGGTCACTTCCTCGAGGGTTTCTTCGAGGTAGCCGTCGTTGTTGATGCAGTCGATCAGGGTCGCTGCGATCAGGCGGTCCTTGTCCGACATGGGTGCCAGGTTCAGTTGCCAGAGCAGGTGGCTGTGCAGGCTCTCGCCGCTGGAGGTGCGAGTGGTGAAATCCCACTCGTCATCATCGTTGCTGGGCAGGCTGCTGGCGCTGGTCTGGTAGATGTCTTCCCAGGCCGTATCGACTGGCAACTCGTTGGGAATGCGCTCGCCCCACTCGCCCTCTTCCAGGTTGTCCACCGTGGGGGTGGTTTCCTGGTAGCTGTCTTCCTTGCTCGGGGCTGGGGTGGCGCTTTCGGCGCCATCAGCCATCGGATCGCTGTTGTCGAAGTCGTCGCCGTCTTCCTGGCGCTCGAGCATGGGATTGGATTCCAGTGCCTCCTGGATTTCCTGTTGCAGGTCCAGGGTAGACAGTTGGAGGAGGCGGATAGCCTGTTGCAGCTGCGGGGTCATCGTCAGCTGCTGGCCCATCTTGAGGACTAGCGATGGTTTCATTGCAGACCTTAATTTACTGGCGAGTTACGCCTTCCACATCAGGGCGCCGAAGCGCCGCCAGGAAGCAAATTATATGCCTGAATTTCTCGTTTTTGCCTAGGGGTTGCAATATTTCTGTAGCGAAATAATGAGCGACCTACAGGTTGTGTGAAAGCGTAGCGAGCGAAGGTGAGGCAATACCGATGGCGGCCCCGCAAAAACAGGCGAGAAAGCGCAGTTTACGACTGTAAATGAGCATTTTGAGCCTGTTTTTAACGCAGCATCACCGAGTGCAGTAGTTTTCACGCAGCCTGCTACAGGCGGAATTCGTGGCCCAGGTAAACCTCTTTCACCGTCTGGTTGGCGAGGATGGTCTCGGCGTCACCTTCGGCGATCAGCTGTCCATCGTTGACGATGTAGGCGGTCTCGCAGATGTCCAGGGTTTCGCGCACGTTGTGATCGGTGATCAGGATGCCGATGCCCTTGGTCTTGAGGTGATGGATGATCTGCTTGATATCGCCCACCGAGATCGGGTCGACCCCGGCAAAGGGTTCGTCGAGCAGGATGAACTTGGGGTTGGTGGCCAGCGCGCGAGCAATCTCCACGCGGCGTCGCTCACCGCCGGACAGGCTCATACCGAGGCTGTCGGCGATATGGTGGATATGGAATTCCTGCAGCAGGCTTTCCAGTTCTGCCTGACGCCCGGCGCGGTCCAGGTCCTTGCGCGTTTCGAGGATGGCCATGATGTTGTCGGTCACCGACAGCTTGCGGAAGATCGAGGCTTCCTGCGGCAGGTAGCCGATGCCGGCGCGCGCGCGACCATGCATGGGCTGGTGACTGACGTCGAGGTCGTCGATCAGCACGCGGCCCTGGTCGGCGCGTACCAGGCCGACGATCATGTAGAAGCAGGTGGTCTTGCCTGCGCCGTTGGGGCCGAGCAGACCGACGATCTGACCGCTTTCGATGCTCAGGCTGACGTCACGCACGACCTGGCGGCTCTTGTAGCTTTTCGCCAGGTGTTGGGCTTTGAGAATGGCCATTACTGCTGCTGATCCGCGGGTTTGTTCTTCGGTTGGATGACCATGTCGATACGCGGGCGCGGCGTGCTGACGTTGCCGCCTGTTGCGCGGCCGGCGTTGACGATCTGGCGGCGGGTGTCATAGACGATCTTCTCGCCTTCGAAGGTATTGCCTTCCTGAATCACCTTGGCCTGGTCGATCAGTACGATGCGCTCATTGCTGGCGAAGTACTGGATGGTCTTGCCGTAGGCCTTGACGATGTCCTTGTCCACGGCTGGCTTCTGCTCGTAGTACGCCAGGTTGCCCACCGAGGTGAAGACGTCGATATCGCCGCTGGCGGTCTGGGTGATGGTGACGGTGTCACCCGTGATCTTCAGGGTGCCCTGAGTGATGATCACATCGCCGCGGTAGACGGCTACACCTTGTCGGTCATCCAGTTCTGCGCTGTCGGCCTGGATGCGAATCGGTTGATCACGATCCGATGGCAGTGCCCAGGCAGCCGCGCTTCCCAATGCGGCGCCGAGGCTGAGAATCAGGGGGAGGGTATTAACGAACCTCATGCTGGCCTCTTACGTTGGACTGCAGGAGCATCCTGCCGTCATTCAAGTACGCTTTCATTCCTTGTGCCGTGGTTACCCCGTTGGCCGCGACGATTCTAACGGCTTGCTCGGTCTGCGCATATTCCTTGTCAGGAATAACGGTCATGCGGCTGCTGGTGATGATGGTTGGACGGTTCTTGGCGTCGGTGCGGGCGATGCGCACGTCGTCGATCAGTTCTACCTCGACGCCGCCAGGCGAGACTTCGGCGCGCTGGCTGGTGACTTCCCAGGGCAGCTCGGTGCCGCGATAGAGCTCCAGCTTGGGGGCGTCGATCAGGGTGATGTCGGTGCTTTTGATGTGCTCGAGCTTGTCCGCGGTCATGCGGTAGTGCAGTTTGCCGTCATCCTGGAACTGCACGGTGCGCGCGCCCACTGCATAGAAGTCAACGACGTTGTTGTCGCTGGCCCGCTGGGCTTGGCGTGCGCTGTCCGGGGCAAGGTTCCAGTAGCCGAGTGCGGCCACGACGACTGCAATCAGAGCAAAGATCAGAGTGTTGAGGATTTTACGCGGCATGCTGTTCTCTACAGGTAGGCGGCCTGGGCCGCATCCAGTGTGCCCTGGGCACGCATGATCAGTTCGCAGAATTCCCGTGCCGCACCGTCGCCGCCGCGTGCCTGGGTTACGCCATGGGCGTGCTGGCGCACGAAGCTGTCGGCGCTGGCTACGGCCATGCCCAATCCGACACGGCGAATGACTGGAAGGTCCGGCAAGTCGTCGCCAAGATAAGCAACCTGTTCATAACTTAGGCCGAGTTCGGCGAGCAGGCCGTCGAGTACCACGAGTTTGTCTTCACGACCCTGGAACAGGTGCTGGATACCCAGGTTATTGGCGCGGCGCTCGACCACCGGGGTTTTGCGCCCGCTGATGATGGCGGTGCGCACACCCGAGTTGATCAGCATTTTGATGCCGTGACCGTCGAGTGTGTTGAAGGTCTTGAACTCGCTGCCGTCTTCGAGAAAGTACAGGCGGCCGTCGGTCAACACACCATCGACGTCGAAGATCGCCAGTTTCACGGCGCGTGCGCGTTGCAGCAGTTCGTTCATCACATCACTCCCGCACGCAGCAGATCGCCGAGGTTGAACGCGCCGATCGGGCGATCATTGCCGTCGACTACCACCAGGGCGCTGATCTTGTTGTCTTCCATGATCTTCAGGGCTTCGGCGGCGAGCATCTCGGCGCGAATGGTCTTGCCGTGCGGCGTCATCACGTCGTCGATCCGGGCATCGCGTACATCGATGCCCTTGTCCAGTGCGCGGCGCAGGTCGCCATCGGTGAAGATCCCGGCCAGATGGCCATCAGCCTCCAGGACGGTGGTCATGCCCAGGCCCTTCTGGGTCATTTCCAGCAGGGCGTCACGCAGGCTGGTGCCGCGGGTGACTTGAGGCAGGCTCTCGCCGCTGTGCATCACGTTCTCTACCTTGAGCAGCAGGCGCCGGCCAAGGGCGCCGCCCGGATGGGAAAACGCGAAGTCTTCGGCGGTGAAGCCGCGCGCTTCCAGCAGGGCGATGGCCAGTGCGTCGCCCAGTACCAGGCTGGCGGTGGTCGAGGAGGTCGGCGCCAGGTTGAGTGGGCAGGCTTCCTGCGAGACGCGCGCATCGAGATTGACATCGGCGGCCTTGGCCAATGGAGAATCCGGGTTGCCGGTCATGCTGATCAGGCCGATGCCGAGGCGTTTGATCAGCGGCAGCAGGGTGATGATCTCGGCGGTCGAGCCCGAGTTCGACAGCGCCAGGACGATGTCGTCCTTGGTGATCATGCCCATGTCGCCATGGCTGGCTTCTGCCGGGTGGACGAAGAAAGAGGGGGTGCCGGTGCTGGCCAGGGTCGCAGCGATTTTGTTGCCGATATGCCCGGACTTGCCCATGCCGACTACTACCACGCGTCCCTTGCAACTGAGAATCAGCTCGCAGGCCTTGATGAAATCGGCATTGATGCGGGGCAATAGCTCCTGTACCGCTTCAAGTTCGAGGCGGATGGTGCGCTGCGCGGAATCAATCAGGTCACGGGTCTGGTTCATGCTGGGCAAGGCTGTCGGGCGAAAAAAGACGAGGATTATAACGGGAAAAGCTTGTCGTGCTCACCTTTGCCGTATGCAGGGCAGTGCCGAAGCTGTCGCAAGTCTGAACGCTGCGCCGTGGTGCTATTGGGCGAGATGTTCGGCAAATGCTATAGTTCGCGGCCATTTTGGCCCGATAGGGTCTGTTCCCGTTTCGCTCGCGGCTCGCGATGAAGCGGGAGCAGACCCTAACTGGCGCGTGTCCTCGCTTCTGGAGGCGGCGTCTGCCAGGAAGGCCTGATTTTCAAGGAGTTCAGATGAGCGCCGAGCACGAGTACGCGATCGAGTTGCAGGGCGTGAGCTTTCAGCGCGGCGCGCGGTCGATTTTCGACCAGGTCGATATCCGCATACCGCGCGGCAAGGTGACCGGCATCATGGGGCCGTCCGGCTGCGGCAAGACCACGCTGCTGCGTCTGATCGCTGCCGAGCTGCGTCCTTCGGCCGGTGATGTTCGTGTAGCGGGCGTCAGCCTGCCGAAGCTGTCGCGCGACGAGCTGTTCGACATGCGCAAGCAGATGGGCGTGCTGTTTCAGAGCGGTGCACTGTTCACCGACCTCGATGTGTTCGAGAACGTGGCCTTTCCCCTGCGTGTGCATACCCAACTGCCGGAAGAAATGATCCGCGACATCGTCCTGATGAAGTTGCAGGCCGTTGGCCTGCGCGGAGCGCTGGAGCTGATGCCGGACGAGTTGTCTGGCGGCATGAAGCGCCGTGTCGCGCTGGCCCGAGCCATTGCGCTCGATCCGCAGATTCTGCTGTATGACGAGCCTTTCGTCGGTCAGGACCCCATCGCCATGGGCGTCCTGGTGCGCCTGATCCGCCTGCTCAACGATGCGCTGGGGATCACCAGTGTGGTGGTTTCTCACGATCTTGCAGAAACCGCCAGTATCGCCGACTACATCTATGTCGTCGGTGATGCACAGGTGCTGGGGCAGGGCACACCGGCCGAGTTGATGGAGTCGGATAACCCGCGCATTCGCCAGTTCATGAAGGGCATTCCGGATGGGCCGGTGCCGTTTCATTTTCCGGCGCCGGACTACCGCGAAGATCTGTTGGGGAGAGGTTGATGCGCAGAATTTCACCGCTCGAACGGCTGCGCCTGTTCGGTCGTGCGGGTATCGATGTGGTCGCGACGCTGGGGCGTTCGGTACTGTTCCTGGGTGGGGCGCTGCTCGGTCGCAGTCGTGCCGGCAAGCCTTTGCAACTGCTGATCAAGCAGCTGTTCGCCGTTGGCGTGATGTCGCTGGCGATCATCGTTGTGTCCGGCGTCTTCATCGGTATGGTGCTGGCCCTGCAGGGCTACAACATTCTGGTCAGCTATGGCTCCGAGCAGGCTGTGGGGCAGATGGTCGCTCTGACCCTGCTGCGTGAACTGGGCCCGGTGGTCACCGCGCTGCTGTTCGCCGGTCGCGCCGGTTCCGCGTTGACCGCCGAGATCGGCAACATGAAGTCCACCGAGCAGCTCTCCAGCCTGGAGATGATTGGCGTCGACCCGCT
>Ga0247725_1000430_pt1 | contig 32042 bp, 31 predicted proteins | sample OKSTACKMCFT3sol_FD_183021 | JGI IMG/M metagenome (GOLD analysis project Ga0247725, IMG submission 183021) | Subsurface sediment microbial communities from gas well in Oklahoma, United States - OK STACK MC-FT3-sol | ecosystem: Environmental > Terrestrial > Deep subsurface > Rock core/Sediment...
AAGCGTTGTGCGTATTGGGGAGTTTCGGATGTATCTGTTTGAAGGCCTGAAAAATCAAATCAGTGCTTACCTGCCACCTGAGCAGGTCGTTCTGGTGCAACAGGCTTATGTTGTCGCCCGCGACGCGCACGCGCCACAAATTCGCTCCAGCGGCGAACCTTATATTACTCATCCTGTTGCAGTCACCAGTATCCTCGCTGAAATGCGGATGGATTACGAAACCTTAATGGCCGCGTTACTGCATGATGTGATTGAAGATACACCGGTCAGCAAAGAAGACTTAACCCGAATGTTTGGCGAAACAGTAGCCGAACTGGTGCAGGGTGTCAGTAAACTCGACAAAGTAAAATTCAAAGATATCAAAGAGTTCGAAGTTACTAACCTGCAAAAAATGTTTATGGCAATGACGCAGGATATCCGCGTTATTCTGATTAAACTGGCCGACCGCACTCATAATATGCGCACTATAGGTGCACTCAAACCAGAAAAACGCCGTCGTATTGCCCGTGAAACTTTAGAACTCTATGCTCCTATCGCCAACAGGTTGGGTATTCACAATATTAAAAACGAGCTGGAAAACTGGGGCTTCCGCGCTTTATACCCAATGCGGTATCGCGCTTTAGAAACTGCAGTCAAACAGGCTCGTGGTAACCGCAAAGAAATTATTGAACGCATTCAGTCAGAAATAGAACAGCGTATTAAAGCCGCTGGTATTGAAGCTGAAGTAGCTGGTCGTGAAAAACATCTGTATAGCATCTATCGTAAGATGAAAAGCAAAGAGCTGATGTTTAACGATGTGATGGATATTTACGGTTTCCGTGTGCTGATTAACAGCATAGACAACTGCTATCGCGTCTTGGGTGTAGTACACAACCTGTTTAAGCCTATTGAAAGCCGCTTTAAAGACTATATCGCCATTCCAAAACAAAACGGTTACCAGTCCTTACATACCTCTTTGATTGGTCCACACGGTATTCCGGTGGAAATTCAGATGCGTACCCGCGAAATGGATGAAATGGCCGACAAAGGTATTGCTGCACACTGGTCGTACAAAGGTGCGGGCGAAAACAAAAATACCACAGCGCAAATCCGTGCCCAGCGCTGGATGCAAAGTTTACTTGAGCTGCAACAAAGCTCCGGCAACACTTACGAATTCGTGGAAAACGTTAAATCTGAACTCTATCCGGATGAGTTGTATGTATTCAGTCCTAAAGGTCAGATTGTTGAATTACCTATAGGTGCCAATGCGGTCGATTTTGCCTACACAGTGCATACCGACATAGGCAACAGATGCGTAGGCGCACGGGTCGATCGTAAACCTTATCCACTGAATAAACCTTTAGAAACTGGCCAGACGGTAGAAATTATTACCAGCCCTGGGGGAAAACCTAATGCCAACTGGCTGAACCATGTCGTCACCAGCCGCGCTATTTTAGGTATTCGTAATTATCTGAAAAAACAGCAACTCAGCGAGGCTGTTGGCTTAGGTCGCCGTTTGCTGACTTCAGCTTTAGGTGATGTAAAACTGGAAAATATTCCGCCAGAACGTATTGAGCAGGTACTGCAAAGCACCACGCAAAAGTCGCTGGATGAACTGCTGGTTGAAATTGGTTTAGGTAATCAACTGCCTATCGCTGTGGCCCGTCGTTTAATGGGTGGTTTTGATTCTGGCGAAGAAGCTTTGCCAGCTGAAAATCCGGCGAATCAAAAAACCAAAGCTTTTATTATTGGCTCTGAAGGTATGTTACTCACCTTCGCCAAATGTTGTCGCCCTATTCCTGGTGATGAAATTGCTGCCAACGCCACACCAGGCAAAGGCCTGAACGTGCACCGTGTTGAATGCCGTAATATTCGTGGCTGGGAAAAAGAGCCGGGTAAATACTTCCCGGTGAAGTGGGATAAAACAGGCGACAAACAGTTTTTATGTGATATCCGGGTCTTTATTGTCAACCAACCCGGCGTGTTGGCTAAACTAACAACAGTGATAGCCTCACAGGATTCCAATATTCAGGACTTGTCGACCGACGACAGAGACACTGGCGAATATGTGATTAAAATCACCTTGTCTGTGCGTGACCGTATTAATTTAGCCAACGTCATGCGCAAAATCCGTGTCTTGCCTGAAGTACTTAAAGTTTACAGAAGGAAATAGCTGTTATGTCAAAAGTGATCATCAGTACAGATAAAGCCCCTGCCGCTATTGGTACCTACAGTCAGGCCGTTAAAATTGGCACTACTGTGTATTTATCTGGCCAGATCCCTTTAGTACCAGAAACGATGCAGATGGTGTCTGAAAATTTCGCTGAACAAACCCAGCAGGTATTTGAAAACCTGACTGCCGTTTGCCAAGCCGCCGGTGGCAGCTTAAATGATATGGTCAAAGTAAATATCTTCCTGACTGATCTATCCAACTTCGCTACCGTTAATGAAATTATGAGTAAACACTTCAGCGCCCCTTATCCGGCGCGTGCCGCAGTGCAGGTCAGTGCTTTACCCCGTGGTGCTCAGGTGGAAATTGACGGCGTGATGGAAGTGCCGTCTACAAATTAACAGGGATAGCAGCTGTTTTAGTCCTGTAAGGCAAAACTGAGTGAATAAAATCCTATGTTGTCTTTTGCTGTTAGTTTTTCCTCGTCTGGCAGCCGCAACAGAGATACCAGTCCTCACCTGGTGTCTGGATCATTTTTCACGCTTTCATGCCTATGAAACAGGCAAAGCTCCGTATGGGCCTTCTGTTGATTTAATGCAAGAGTTGGCCAAACGCGCAACGTTTCAACTGCAATTCAGTCCTAAAACCCCTTCAGCCCGCTGCTTCCGCCAAATGCAGACGGGTGAAGCGGATTTAATGTCTAATCTGAATTTTACTGAAGAAAGGGCAGACTATATGTTTCTGCTGCCCTACAACGAACGCATTCCTGAGTCTTTATATTTACAAGCCGGTGACCAACGCCACATCCGTAACTTTAACCAACTGCCCTCTTTGACTCTGGCGACAGTACGTAATTACGCCTATCACCCCAGCCTGATGCAACTGATTAAAACCTCTAAGCGCCATGTTGAAATTGACAGTATAGAAACTGGCTTTGAAATGTTACAACGTGGCAGAGTGGATGCATTGGTGGCCCCCACGCAAAGCTCGCTGGATGTGATTGCAAGCCACGCAGATATGCATTTTCAGTTTCAAAGAGCGCCTGTCGACTTTTCAGTGGTCGAAAAGCGTTTTATCAATATTGGTTTGTCGAAAAAGAGTCGGCACCTGGCACTAAAAGACCGCATCGAACAAGCCCTAGCATCTATGGTGCAAGACGGCACAGTAAAAAAACTCTACGCTTTTGATCCACTCAAACATGGGCCTACCTACCTCGCTGGTTCACAACCTGAACTGCAAAAGTAGTCCCGAAACATAGCTAAAACAGCTCTGTGGCTATGCCTCCTGTCAATCACAGGTTAAACTGCCTGTTATCAGCCACTTAGCACGGTCTTTCTTTTGACAGTAACAGCACTGGATAGCCTATCCGTCAGCCAGCTAAAAGGTGTTGGCGCCAAAGTCAGTGAACTGCTGCATAAGCTGGGTATTCAGAGTGTGCAGGATTTGCTGTTCCACTTGCCTTTACGTTACGAAGACCGCACCCGCCTCTACCCTATCGCCGATTTATGGCCGCAGCAAAGCGCCACAGTACAAGGCGAAGTGATCAGTAGTGAAATTACCTTTGGTAAAAGACGTAGCTGGCTGGTGTCCATTCGTGATGGTTCAGGTCATTTAACCCTGCGCTTTTTCCATTTTAATGCAGCACAAAAAAATGCCGTCACTCCAGGCGTCACCTTAAGAGTTTTTGGTGAAGTCAAACGGGGCATGCGGGGTTTTGAAATGATGCACCCCGAATACAAAGTATTAAAACACGATCAGGATCAGGATGTGGCAGAAACTCTGACTCCTGTGTACCCAAGCACCGAAGGTTTAAAACAAAACAGCTGGCGCAATTTAACAGACGCTGCTTTGCAGGTATTACAACGCAGCAGCCCAACTGAATACTTAGCGCCAGTGTTGGGCCAGAACAGCTGGTCTTTGTCCGATGCGTTATTTTATCTGCACAGGCCACCACCGGATGCATCCTTGCAACTACTGGAACAAGGCCAACATCCGGCGCAGCAGCGACTGATTTTTGAAGAACTAGTCGCTCAGCAGCTATCGATGCTGCAATTACGCCAACAATGCCGCGTGCAACAAGGCCGCAGTTTTGTGGTGGATGAAACCCAGAACCAAGAGTTTTTAGCCGCTTTGCCTTTTGCGCCCACTGGTGCCCAACAGCGGGTTATTAACGAAATCCGTCATAATTTAGCCCAAACCGAACCTATGTTACGTTTAGTCCAGGGCGACGTCGGCTCTGGTAAAACGCTGGTTGCGGCTTTATCCGCTTTAACTGTGTTGAGTCGTGGTGCTCAGGTGGCGCTGATGGCCCCCACAGAGCTGTTGGCAGAACAGCACGCCAATACCTTTAAAGCCTGGCTGGAACCTTTGGGTTATCAAATTGCATGGCTGGCAGGTAAAGCCTCCGCCAAACAAAAACAACTGCAACTGGCTGCCATTCAGAGTGGCGAAGCGAAAATGGTGATAGGCACTCATGCCTTGTTTCAGCAGCAGGTGCAGTTTCAGCAACTGGCCTTAGTCATTATCGATGAGCAGCACAGATTTGGTGTACACCAGCGGCTGGAACTACGCGAAAAAGGCGCTGATACTGGTTTTTACCCTCATCAACTGGTGATGACAGCCACGCCTATACCCCGCACTTTAGCCATGACAGCTTATGCTGACTTAGATACCTCTGTAATAGATGAACTGCCACCGGGTCGCACTCCTGTCACTACCGTAGTATTGCCAGACAGCCGCCGTGCTGAAGTCACAGAGCGGGTGCGTCAGGTGGTGCAGAATCAGGGCAGGCAAGCCTATTGGGTATGTACTTTGATCGAAGAGTCAGAACAGCTGCAATGTCAGGCGGCAGAAATGACAGCAGTTGAACTGACTGCAGCTTTACCGGATTTACGCATAGGTTTAGTGCATGGCCGGTTAAAAGCCGCTGAAAAACAACAAGTGATGGCCGATTTTAAAGCCGGTGAACTGGATTTACTGGTGGCCACTACTGTGATTGAAGTGGGTGTAGATGTGCCAAACGCCAGTTTAATGATTATCGAAAACCCGGAGCGTTTAGGTTTAGCTCAATTACACCAGTTACGAGGCCGGGTCGGTCGTGGCAGTGCAGTCTCGCATTGTGTTTTGCTTTATCACGCGCCGTTATCGCCCACAGCGCAGGCCCGCTTGTCAGTGCTTAGAGAAAGTAATGATGGTTTTGTCATAGCGCAACGCGATTTAGAAATTAGAGGTCCAGGTGAGCTACTCGGCACCAAACAAACAGGCCAGGTCAGTTACCGCATCGCCGATTTGAGCAGGGATGCACAGCTCATTCCAGCAGCTCAACAGGCCGCTGCATTGCTATGGCAGCAGTATCAACCAAATTGTGCTCCGCTAATCCGCCGTTGGCTGGGTTTTAAAGAAATTTATGCCCAAGCCTGATCTGTTGTAATTTTCTGAAACACCACAACAACAGTTAATTACACAACTTCATTGCAGAACGCCCGATGATAGGATTCAGCCCGGCTCAACGGCTGAAATTTACTCAGAGGATTATCAGATGAAACACAGTGCGCTATGGCTTGTATTAAGCCTCTTTTCCGCTGTTGCTTTGGCAAAGGACGCTGAACTAGTTTCAGCGCAAGCTTTCTCGTCCGTGCAGCCTTTTCCCGTCAGTGGCGCTAACCCCAGAGCCTGGACATCCACTCTGAGTTTTGGTCCATGGCATAGCGCCAAAGCAGTACAGGGACCCACTTTAGGCTTTGGTCTGAAGCTACTTGGTGTTTCACTTGGCTATAGCAGTCAGGCCTATCAGCTGAGTCTGACCGATGGCAAAGACTGGCAACATATGGAATGCATCAGCGCCGCTGTGACGGGCACTAAGGATGGCTGGACTTTAGATCTGAGCCTGGGAGAAAAACCCGTTTTTGCCTGTGGTATTCAGGGAAAAGTGAATTCAACTATGCAGCTAAAAGCCAAGTGGGATAATAAGCTGGAAGGGACCTCTCAACTCTCTGATCGTACAGTCCGTATCAACTCCTTACATCAGCTGAAAGGCGCAGCTTTTGACAGTATGGATCCTGTCGGCTACTTGTTGTCAGATCACCAAGGGCCACTGGCTCAGGTCGAAGTGATTAATAGCGGTAAAGTCTGGATCGATCCCTCTTTACCCGGGAATATACAGCTGGAGCTGGCAGCATTGGTCGCAGCTTTGTTATTGTATGTACCTGACAACAGCAATGATGACTTCTAAATGTTCCGAATTGCGCAGATAGACCATGTGGTACTCAGAGTGAAAAACCTGCAGCTGATGCTGGATTTTTATCAGCAGGTATTAGGCTGTACTCTGGAGCGACAGGAAACCGACTTAGGTTTATATCAGCTAAGAGCAGGCAACAGCCTGATTGACTTAGTGCCGGTCGAACAGCCACTGGGGCAACAAGGTGGAAAAGCGCCAGGTGCAGAAGGCCACAATATGGACCATTTGTGTTTACGTATCGAGCCTTTTGAATCAGAAACTCTGCAGCAGCATTTTAGAAGTAAAGGCGTCACAGCAGGGCCAGTGGAATCACGTTATGGTGCCGAAGGTAAGGGTCCGTCGATTTATATTCAGGACCCTGAAGGCAATACAATCGAAATTAAAGGTCCGCCCACCCTTCTTACTTAAACCCGCAGCGTTGTTGACTACTCTCTGTCGCCCCAGTCGCATAAGACCACTATGCTCTTGGGGTCGCCATCGCTTGTCGCCTAGCTGCTGCTTTAATTAATTTGGGTAATTTAAAGGACCTGAACTGCTGGTTTTTTCCGTAAAGCCAGATAGGCATCCAGTGAATAAACAATCAGCGCCAACCAGATAAAACCAAAGGTCACCAGTTTTGCCGCCGTCAGCGGTTCGTTATAAAGCCAAACCCCAAATACAAACATAAAACTTGGACCTATGTACTGGAAAAAGCCCATAGTTGACAGTTGCAACCGCTTCGCCGCCGCGATAAATAGCAATAAAGGCACTGTAGTAACAAAACCTGCGGCCATCAGCCATAAGTTTAAACTCAAGCTGTTTTGACTCAAATCAGCCGCACTGCTGTCGGCAAACTGCCACCAGTAATACAAAGCCAACGGCAACAACAATAAAGATTCAACAAAAAGCCCGGTAATAGCATCGATCGCCAGCTTTTTCCGAAACAAACCATAAAGCGCAAAAGTACCGGCCAAAGTCAGGGCTATCCAGGGCACAGAACCAAAAGTCACCAATTGAATGACAACGCCTGTGACAGCCAGTGATAAAGCCAGCCACTGAAATTTGCGCAAACGCTCGCCGAGGAAAAACATGCCCAGCAATACATTCAGCAAGGGGTTAATGTAATAGCCAAGACTGGCATCCAGCATATGATGGTTATTCACAGCCCAGATAAATAAGCCCCAGTTTCCGCCTAAAATCAGCGAAGTTCCTAACAACGCCAGCACCAGTTTAGGCTGGGCTAAAATCTGCTGCACTTTGTTCCACTGTTGCATCGCAAATACGATCAACACCAGCAAGACAAAAGACCAAACCACGCGGTGGATCAATATTTCCTGCGCAGGCACAAAATCGATTTGTTTAAAATAAAGTGGAGCTATGCCCCACAAGGTATAAGCGCCAGCGGCAAAAGCACCACCCAGTTTTTGCGCAGGACTTAACGTCATCAGTATCCCCTCGGTCCGCCGGACAGCTCCGGTTTATGCCGCGCATTGTACGTGACGCCAATGACAAAGGTAAGTTAACTCAAGCCAGTGGTTGCACTCTTGGCCGCAAACTGATCAAAACAGGCTTAAACCTATGCATAACGCAGTTCTTTTTGAAACTAATAACAGGGACGGCAAGCCCCCTGTAGGGAGCATCACCGTTTTCTTTAGTCAAAACAGCCAGAGAGCTCAGGCTGTGGCAGGTAGTTGAAATCTTTTAACTGCAGTATCCAATGTCCCGGCCATACTAGTCAGCTGCTGACTGGCAGCGGCCACTTGTGTCACCAACTCTGCATTATGTTCAGCAGCCTGATGCACCACACTGACACTGACATTAATCTCTTCAATAGCACTGCTTTGCTGTTCAGCTGCACTGGCTATCTGCAGGCTCATATCCCGTACCTTATCAATCGACATATTCACCTGTTGCATCAGAGCACTGGATTGACCTGAGAATGTGATAGTTTTGCCGCCTAATTCGCTGCTTTGCTGCATCTTTAGCACAGCTTGCTGAGCACTGTGACGGAAGGCACTGATCATAGCTTCTATTTCAGTGGTTGAGGTTTGAGTGCGCTGAGCCAGATGCCTGACCTCATCCGCAACTACGGAGAAACCTCGCCCTTGTTCACCCGCTCTGGCCGCTTCAATAGCAGCGTTTAAAGCCAGTAAATTGGTTTGATCCGCTATGGCCTTAATCACCACCAATACGGCACCAATGTTCTCACTGTTTTTCTCAAGCTCGGATAAAGAGGCTGAGCTTTCAGCGAGGCTTTTCACGAGCAATTCAGTGCTTTGCACTGCTTGCGTATTGATGGCCTGACTGGAAACAGAATTCTGTGCCGCTTCTTCGCTTGCACAATGGGTAGTGGAAACACTTTGTGCGACTTCATGTGCTGTCGCCGACATTTCATGTATAGCAGCAGCAATTTGTTCCATCTGCAAACTTTGTTGCTGCACATTGTCCTGCACGCCCAAACTGCTATCTGCTAAAACAGTGGCTGCACCTGTGACTTCGACTGTGGAGCGTTGAACTAAGGTTAACAACTGTGCCAGGTCTTGTCTGGTTTGCTCCATTAACTTTAGCATTTCGCCAATTTCTGCAGGCTCATCGGCCACTACAACCTGGCTGAGATTCCCCCGCTGCAACTCTTTTAACGCTGCCATAGCCTTCGCCAGGCCTCTTTGAATAGCTTTGCGAGTGGAGCGACTGATCAGCACAGAAATCAGGATGACCAACACAGCGGCGATCACCACCTGCTGCTCTAAAGATTTAGTTTGCTCGTCAATACTTTGAATTTCGGCTGCCGTGAAACTTTCTACGTTATGCAGCAAGGTTTTAATATCAGTCATTAACTTCTCATCTATCTGTGCCAGCTCTGCTTCCAGGTCCTGGGCTTGCTGCCCTGCCCCGGCACGCTGAATTAACTGTTCAGCAAGAAGCTCCCAGTCTGTGGACAAAGTCTTTATCGAATGCAGCAATGCTGTGTTTTTCTCCACCATAACCAGCTGTTGATCCGTCATGCTTGCGGAAGGTTTCAGATATGGTTCAGCTTCGCGTAATGCATTTTTAAGCTGCGCAGAGCGATCGTTAAATTCTGCCTTGATGTGCTGAAACTCTGAGGTGCTTTGTGAGGACTGATGAGGGATATAACGCAGTTCTTTTTGTAACAACAACTCCTGAGCGTATTGCTGCTCGGTAATTTCCGTCAGTTTCTCAATAGCGGGAGTATCTCTGTGCACTACATCAGCGAGATGGGCTTCTATTTTAGCCAGCTGTATAAACACAAAAGCAGTCATGACAACTACTCCGACACAAATCACGCCAACAGATAGCATCAGTCTTTGTCTGATAGACAGCTGCATATAACCTCCTTCATCTTAAAATTGATCGAGCACATCCATGCAAAACCGACTAAGTAATGGGAAGTGGTACAACAAAACAACCATGCTGTTTTGCTTTTCATCTAGCATGAGTTTCATTATTATCAATTTGTCCTATTTGTCAATAACAAATAGCAAGGGCATATAGATAACTCGTATTAAAAAAGGTTACGAATATTAGGTATAGCTCATGGAAACAGAGCGCAGTGGAAATAAATCATGGAGATTCAGATGGGTAATATAAAAGCTATATTTCAGCCTGTGAGATTCTGGAATATCGAGTGGATAAAACAGTACTGCGCAGCGTAGGAGAAAAAACTCAACCCACCAGATAAGTACCGGTACCCAAAGCTATGTGAGTGCCCTGCTCGTTGTGTAACTCCATACGGCACACACAGACTTTATTACCAGTGCGGATCACCTGAGCTGTAGCAATAAACTGCTGGCCACGACCAGGTCTTAAGTAGTCGGTGCGAATATCGATAGTGCTCATTTTTCCGAGCTTTTCTGCCAGTTCAGTGTCAGCTATATCGCCCAATCGGGTTAAGGCACTGGACACAGCCATTAATCCACCCACCACATCCAGCACTGAGGCTATAACGCCACCATGTAAAATTTGCTGCACCGGATTGCCCACCAACTGGCCTGCCCAGTCGAAACGCACTTCCGCTTGTTGTTCGTCAAAACGGGTAACTTTTAAGCCTAATAAACGATTAAAAGGCATTTGATCAAAAGTATCGGCGATAAAAGGTAATAACTGATCGGCGTGCATAAGGTTCTCAACTTCACTGGTAAGAGCAGTATGCAATCTACTCCAGCTGAGCCAATGACACAATGCCCAAGACAGCATCTGTAGTTTTGATTACAATGCGCCAGTTTTTTCATAACGCAGCAGCGCACTTTGCCACAACTATTGTTCGACACCTTAAAACAAGCTTTTGGTTACAGCCAGTTCCGTCATGGACAACTGGAGGTGATCCAGGCTTGCCTGAGCGGTCAGGACAGTTTTGTGTTAATGCCAACAGGTGGCGGAAAATCGCTGTGTTATCAGTTACCTGCGTTGTTATTGCCTTATGTGACTGTAGTAGTTTCGCCCTTAATGTCGCTGATGAAAGATCAGGTCGACGCTTTACAGGCCAATGGCATAGCGGCTGAGTTTATAAACAGCAGCCAAAGCAGAGAAGAAATTCAGGATGTGATCCGCCGTTTACGCAATCAGCAACTCAAACTGTTGTATCTGGCGCCAGAGCGTTTGTTGCAACCGGACTTTATGGCACGCCTTGCGGAAGTGGGTGTAAGTTTATTTGCCATAGACGAAGCACATTGTATTTCGCAGTGGGGCCATGACTTCAGGCCTCATTACACTGAACTGGCACAGCTCAAGCAGTATTTCCCGCATGTGCCTATGATGGCGCTGACAGCCACAGCAGATCCGGCCACGCAAAAGGACATCAGTCGTCAGCTGAATTTACAGCAGCCTTATGTCTCCATAGGTAGCTTTGACAGACCCAATATCCGTTACACAGTACAGGAGAAATTCCGCCCGCTGGAACAAGTTGTCAATTACCTGAAACAACAAGAACAACAAAGTGGCATTATTTATTGTGCTTCACGCCGCAAAGTGGATGAACTGACAGAACAACTTTCGGGCAAAGGTTTTCAGGTGGCGGCTTATCATGCAGGCTTAACCAATGAGCAGCGCAACTCAGTACAGGAAGCCTTTAAAAAAGACCAAATTCAGCTGATTATCGCCACAGTGGCTTTTGGTATGGGCGTGAATAAATCCAATATACGCTTTGTGATCCACTTTGAGCTGCCGCGCACTATCGAAGCTTATTATCAGGAAACAGGCCGGGCTGGCCGTGACGGTGTGCCAGCCGAAGCTTTGATGCTGGTTGACCCTGCAGATATAGCCAGAATGCGCAGCTGGATAGAAAAAGATGAAAACAACAGCAGAACCGAAGTGGCTTTGCAACGCTTTAACCAGATGGCTGCTTTTGCACAAGCCCAAACCTGCCGGCGTTTAGTACTGCTGAATTATTTTGGTGAGTCCAGCCAGAAACCTTGTGGCAACTGCGATATTTGTATAGACCCACCCAAGCAATTTGATGGCACAGAACTGGCCAGAAAAGCGCTGTCCTGTGTCTATCGTGTCAATCAAAGTTTTGGTATGAACCATGTGATCGACGTGTTACGTGGCAGTCAAACCAGTCGTATTCATGAACTGGGCCACGACAAGTTATCTACTTATGCCATAGGCAAAGACGAATCCCACGATTATTGGCTAAGTATTTTGCGCCAGTTAGTACATTGCGGTTTATTACAACAAGATATCAGCCAGCATTCGGTACTCAAGCTGCAGGAAGCAGCCCGCGCTGTGCTGCGCGCCGAGCAAACACTGCAGCTGGCAGTGCCACGCTTAGTTCAAACCAAAGCCAGTAGCAGCAGTAAAACCACAGCGCCTCAAAACTACGACCGTAAACTGTTTGCCCGCTTAAAAGTGCTGCGTAAAGCCATAGCGGAACGGGATGACGTACCACCTTTTGTGGTGTTCTCAGACGCTACGCTGATAGAAATGGCGCAGGCGTGCCCAACCAACAGTGTGGAATTTTTAGCGATAAGCGGCGTAGGTCAAACTAAACTGGGCCGTTATGGCGCTGATTTCCTTGATTTAATTAGTGATTATTTAGCAGGCGATTAACCCTATTGACAGATGGATGTAACCCAAAAAGCTAAGGATAGAGGTATGCAAAAACATAGTTTTCGTTTCATTGTTCTGTTGACGAGTGTGGTATTGATGGCTGGATGCAGTAGCTACGCCCCTAAGCAGGCAGCTGATGATTTTTTCGAAGCAGCAAACAACAATTCTGAAGCCAACGGAAAAAATACAACACAACATCAACAAGATACAGAGCATTCATTAATAGCCGACGGCATAGTGGGTGGTTTATATGTTGGTTTTCAATGGTTAAGTTCGTTAGGGCAACCGACCACAAAAAATTGAGCATTTGCCTGAATCTCCGTTCAGGCAAATGGGATCAAGATCACAGACAAGATTATTTCCCGGCATTTAACCCTGAAAAATACGCTGCTAAATCCAGAATATCGGCATCAGACAAACCTGCCGCCATAGGCGACATCACCGCATGTTTACGTCCGCCATCACGGTAAGCTTTAATGGATGTCTCCAGATACTTCTGTTTTTGACCTGCCAAATTGGGGTAATCCGGCAAAACCGAAATACCTTCCGCACCATGACAAGCCGAACACACCGCAGCTTTGGTTTTTCCAGCTACTGCATCCTGAGCTAAAACCGGTGCAGACAGCCCTATTAACACTAAGATTATCAAAGGTATAAATCGCATTATTGTTATTCTCCCTGACGATGGACTTGGGTTTATTTTTACTGTGTTTTTTCCATTAAAGACCTAAGTACTTGTTTATACAAGCTGGATGACAAAATTCAGCCAAAGCATCAATAAAAAGCGCTTGAGCTAAGCAGATACAGCAAGGACAATGGGCCATTGCCGTTTTGGGGTTTGTTATGCCACTTCTTTTAAGTTCCACCTATGCATCAGCTTTACCCGATTTAGTCAGCGCAGTCAGCGTTACTGCTTTTGAGCAGCCAACACTTTTAGCCTACAGCGCTGACACCGCCGCTTTGTTACAACTCCCCGCTGCATTTTTTCAGCAGACAGATGCGGCTGATTACTTAAGTGGCAAAAAGTTGTTTGCAGGCAGCAAGCCGATAGCGCAAAAGTATGCTGGCCACCAGTTTGGTCAATACAATCCCGAATTAGGTGATGGCCGGGGTTTGTTATTAGGGGATGTTAAAGGCTCTGATGGTAAAAGCTATGACCTGCATTTAAAAGGCGCTGGTCGCACCCCTTATTCACGTTTTGGTGATGGCCGTGCTGTATTACGCTCCAGCATTCGCGAATTTTTAGCCTCCGAAGCTATGTACCATTTGGGTATTCCAACTAGCAGAGCGTTAAGCCTGGTCGGTAGCAACGAGCCTGTACAACGAGAAACCGTAGAACAAGGCGCCATGGTGATCCGGGTTTGCCCCAGCCATATCCGCTTTGGCCATTTTGAACACTGCTTTTATACCGGCGATAAAAACCAGTTACAGCGCTTGGTCGATTTTACGCTGCAGCAGCATTTTCCGGATTGCCTGAACACAGAGAACCCAGCTTTGGCTATGCTACAACAAGTGGTAGTGCGCACGGCAGAGCTAATAAGCCAATGGCAGGCTGTAGGTTTTAATCATGGTGTGATGAATACCGACAATATGTCGATTTTAAGCCTCAGTTTTGATTATGGCCCTTATGCCTTCCTGGACGATTACGAACCAGGTTATATCTGCAATCACTCCGATCACAGCGGCCGTTATGCCTTTGACGAACAGCCTGGTATAGGCTTGTGGAATCTTAACGCCTTGGCTCATGCCTTATCACCTTTAATTGAGGTAGACGACTTGCGCACTGCGCTTGGTCTGTATGAACCGACACTGGTCAGCCATTACATGGCTTTGATGGGAAAAAAGCTGGGCCTTGTCAGCACAGAGCCGACGGATCGCGCTTTAATAGGTCAATGGCTGGCGTTATTACAGCAACAAAAACAAGACTACACTTTAAGCTTTCGCCGTCTGGCTGATTTCTCTGATGACGCCAAAGGCTCCTCCATCCGCGATCATATGCTGGACCTGGAGGCTTTTGACCAATGGGCAGAATTATACCGCGCGCGCCTGGCGAAGGAATCTGCTACAGCAGCTGAACGTAAAACCCAAATGAACAGCATCAACCCTTTGTATATACTGCGGAACTATCTGGCCCAGCAAGTAATTGAAGCAGCAGAACAAGGGGATACAGCACCATTGCATGAACTGACGCAGGTGCTACAACAGCCTTATCAGCTGCAGCCTGGTAAGGAAGCCTTTGCCGCTCTACCTCCAGATTGGGGCAAAGGTATGGATATATCCTGCAGCAGCTAACGGAAGTTTTATGAATAACGAAACAACGAACAGTTTTATTGTACCAACTGATGAGACGCAGCTGTTGCTTGCGAAAATACGATGAGCAACTCCGCTATCAACAGCTTTATTGTACAAATTGAAGATAAACAGCTGCTACTGACGCCTTTATGGCCAATGGGTTTTGAGCAAGTACAGCGATGTAAAGAGTGGTTTGAACACAGCGCGATCAAAGCCGGTACTTTAGCTTATGGTGCAGACAGAGTGGAGCTGGGATTAAACTTTGCTAATGAAGTATTTACCTTTTGTTACGAAGACTATAGCGAAAGTTTTTGGGTCACAGCTGACAGTGCTGGTGGCGCTATGCTACTGTCAGAATTAGCAAAAGAATTCAGCAACTTGGAGATTAGATGACAGTAAAACTGCAGCATGGATTAAAGCTATGGTGGCTTATGCTGCTGATGTTTTGTAATGGTGCTTTTGCTTTTCATGCTCAGGTCAATAGTTTTGATAAACTGCTGACCCGCCAGGAGCTGGGTCCTGCGTTGTATTTTCAACAGACTCATAAAGCCTTACCGCTGGAAGAACTTATTTTTGACCCCGAAAGACATCACGCTTTTCGTCTGGTCAGCGAATACAAAAAATCGCTGCAAAGCGCCGATCAGTCGCTGTGGTTGTTTACCCGTTTACATTACACAGGCCAGACCCCCATTCAGACCCTTGTGCACTACGATTTTCCATTAGCTGATGTTGTGCAGGTGTATAGCTACAACAGAGCAAAAAATGACTTGCAGCTATTGAGCAGTACCGGCGCTTCAGTGCCTTTTTATCAACGTGCCCTCGCCTACCGCAGCTTTGCTTTTCCACTGAATTTTGAACCAGGTCAGGAACTGGACTTGTTTATCAAAATACAGGATGCGGCTATCGCCCCTGTAGAGCTGACATTATGGCAACACAATAATTTCGTGTTGGATCAACTCTATAAAAACATTCTGGATGGCCTGTTGTGTGGTGTTTTATTGCTGATGGCTATCTACAACCTGTTTTTGTTTTTTTCCTTGAAACAACGGCTGTATTTGTATTATTCCGGTTTTTTTATTAATTGCGCTTTGGTGCTGGCAATTTTAAATGGTTTGGCTTTTGCGATGTTATGGCCTGATTACCCGGAAATTAATCAGGCAATTTTGTATGTTGCAGCAGGGGCGACCTTCACGTGCCTGACCCTCTTTAGCTGGCATGTACGCAAGCAACAGGGGGGTATTCTGGGACGGTTTGGTTTTTACCTGTGTTTAATCAGCGCCTTGTTATTGCTGTTCAGCCCACTCTATGCCAGTAGCCAATTAAGGTTCTGGGGTTTGTTGGTTGTCACCGCTTTGTGTCTTGGCGTCAACACCATGTTTGCACTGGTTTATGCCATCAAAGGGGATCGCACCGCTAAAACCTTTGCTTTAGGCTGGTCTTTTTTCTTTGGCTGTATAGTGGTACTGGCGCTATCCCAGATAGGTTACTTACCAACAGCTCAGGCATGGCAATACCTGCTGTTAATGGCAGTCATGGGTAGCATGGCACTGATGAGTTTTAGCTTGCTGCAAAATATCAAAGGCGCCCAACAACAAAGTATTGATCATCAACGTCTCGCCAACGCACATTTACAGCAGTATTACGACATCTACCACAATGCCGTTGAAGGTATGTTTACCAGTACCTTGCAAGGCCAGTTAATTACTGCCAATCAGGCACTGCTGAGCATGCTGGGTTATCAAAGCCTGCAACAAATGCAACTGGATGTAGCAAAAACCGGCATGGCGCGTTATTACGCCAACCCGGAAGACAGAGCCCAAATACTGAAACAATTGCAACTGGGTGATAATAAGAACTTTGAAATACGGGGTTTACGTGCTGATGGCTCGGCATTTTGGGCTTTAATGTCAGCACGGCTGGCCGAAGGTGACGGTGCACAAAGTGCTTATGTGCATGGGTCTATAGTGGATATCACTGCCCATAAACAAAATACTGAACAGCTGGCTTACTTAGCAACTCACGACCCGCTCACCTCTTTATACAACCGGCATTATTTTATTGAACAGCTGGAACAGACGCTGCGATTTGAGCATAAAGCCACACTGCTTTATCTGGATATAGACCAGTTTAAGCTGATCAATACCACCTGCGATCACACAGCGGGTGACACCTTGTTATGCCAAATCAGTAATCAGATGCAGCGGGTACTGGATGGCAGAGGCATTTTAGCCCGACTGGAAAGCGATGAATTTGTCGTGTTGTTACCTCACTTAACCAGTAATGAGGCTTTTGCTATAGCCCATCAACTGCTGGATACAGTGAAAGAATTCCGTTTTATCTGGCTGGATAGTGTGTTTCGCATTAGTGTAAGTATTGGTCTGGCAGAAAACTCAGACGGCAATAAAAATACAGAACACTGGTTAAAACAGGCAGATTCAGCCTGCTTTGTCGCCAAGGAAAAAGGCCGTAACCGCATTCATATGTTTAATGCAGAGGACGAAGAATTACAGCGCCATCAGTCTGAAATTCAGTGGTTAAAAACCTTACGCCAGGCACTGGAGCAAGATAACTTTGTGCTCTTTATGCAGCCTATTACTGCAATTCAGCAAGCTCAGTCTGGTTTGCATTATGAGTTGTTGCTGCGTTTATCTTTACCAGAGCAAGGTTTAATAGCACCGGGCAATTTCTTAAGCTCGGCCGAGCGTTATGGTCTGATGCCACAAATAGACCGCTGGGTGATCCGCAACTATTTCCGTTGGCTGGCACAACAACCTGCCCATCTGGCGGAGTTGAATTTGGCCAATATCAATTTATCCGGCGCTTCGTTAACTGACCCGCTATTCAAAGCTTATGTCAGCTCATTGTTCCGTGAGTATCGCATTCCTTTTTCTAAGGTGTGTTTTGAAATCACCGAAAGTATGGCGATTTTAAACGTGCACCAGACACTGGATTTTATTTCCCACTTCAGAAATCTGGGCTGTAAGTTTGCTTTAGACGACTTTGGCAGTGGTTTTTCTTCTTATGGGTACCTGAAAAATTTCCCGGTCGATTTTGTCAAAATTGATGGCAGCTTTGTCCGCGACTTACTGATCGATCCTTTTGACTGCGCCATAGTGCAGTCTATTCACGATATTGCCCGCGCTATGAAAATTCAAACAGTAGCCGAATACGTTGAAAACATGGAGATTTGTCACAAGCTGACCGATATGGGGATCGACTTCGCTCAAGGTTATGGTCTGGCCAAACCCCGCCCTTTATACCAGCAGGAATAACGGTTTATTCGCTGCTGTTTTTGCCATAAAAACTATATTTGTTTGCCCCTATTGCTGAGTCTCAAGAGCTGTCATTACAATAGCGCCCCGCCCCAGAGGGGTAATGCTGTTTGTTCGGAGAACCTATGCAGCAGCTGCGCGACACCGCTTCCCGGTTAATGATCCTTAACGACGAAATTGCCCAGACTTATAGTCGTTATCAAAACGATCGTAAGCTGTTTTGCCGCAGTGGTTGTGGTGAATGTTGCCTGCATCCGGGCATTGAAGCTTCAGTGCTGGAAATGTTGCCTTTGGCGGTGTATTTGTACGATGCAGGCCTTGCAGAAAGCACACTGGAGGCTTTGCAACAGCATGAGCAGGATGGCTGTTTTTTTTATCAGGCTTCCTCCGAAGATCGTAAAAGTGGCCAGTGTGGTGTTTACCCTTACCGCCCGGCAGTATGTCGTATGTTTGGTGCTGCAGGCTATCGTGGCCGTGAAGGCGAAGTTTTGCTGTCGATTTGCAAAGTGATACGCTCTAATGAACCAGACGCAGTGATAGCGACACAACAAAGCTTGAGCAGCGAAACCCCACCTATGATGCGTAACCACAAAGCCCAAATTGCTCAGCTGGATTATGAGCTCAGCAAAGAAAATATGCCGATTAAACAAGCGACAGCAGCTGCATTGGAAAAAGTGTTAACCAAAGCTTATTACGCTTCTTTTGCTGAATAACCCTTAGTTTTTCCCTGGAACTGCAGCTGGTTCTCTAGCTACTGATTCCTGAGCAACAACTGGTTTCTCTGCATTCGGTTCAGGCTTTTTATCCGGTTGTTTGTCCGGCTTTTTATCCAAAACAGGAATTAAAGCTGCCACATTGGCATGGGGGATCAGCTTGACCTGATCCTGATGGTAAATCCATAAGTAGCTGACGGTGCGGGTAATAATCTGTACTTCATTCAACTGCCGGATTTCTTTGCCACCGGGGTGGATAGGATAAATCAGGCTGAGCTGATATTGTCCGGTTTGATGGGCTTTAATGGCTTGGCTTATTTTTGGTGTGTCTGAGCTACTAAAAAACACCAAATAAAAGACAAAAGCACTTAACCCCCACACCCAATTCGGCAGAAACGAGCTTGAACGATAGTACTTATCTATCCATAAGGCATACCGCGGGTACTTTTTCCTGCTTAGGCGCTCAAACCAAACGGTAAATGCCACCGAACAAATTCCTGTCATTAAATAAATTGCGGTTTGTGGATGAGCAATAGCTGCCAGCAAAAAGTCACTTAACTCAAGATAAGGCAAGGCATTAAACTGAAACTTATCCAGTAAGGATATAGTAAAAATCAGCCCCATAATGCTCGCGGTCAAATAACCAAAGGTTAAAGCCAAACTAGGATGCTTTAGGAAAAAGCGGCGTAAATTTCTTAGTTCAGCATCAGACTGTTGGTCCATTTGCTGGCCATAACTTAGCTTGGCCACTTCGGCAGGCAAGTCAGTAGTGTCCGTCGTCCGTTTTAACTCATCCATGGCAAAGTCTTATTTACATCATCATTACATGACTTTAAAGCAGCCCGTATCACAGAGCAATAACAAAATATCGTTAAGCTTTTGCTCTGTATTGGTTTTCTAAAAGGTGGATCAGAGGCGCTGCAAAAATTGTTTGGCGTAGCTCAGCGCTGTGTCGGTGTGGCTAAAATGTTGTGGCTTGTGCGAATGCTGGTATTTCATCTCCAACAACTGCTGCTGAATAGGGTTTAGGCCAATAAAACAGCGTAACACGCAGCCATGTTGATCTTCCCATCCACTAAAGTCTGTCATCATACTGATGGCATCTGGCGTTGCCAGCTCCCAGCCTTGCATATCCATAACCCTGGCCCATTTTTTACCAGCGAATCCTTGTACCGCAGCTTTTAAATCTTCAATGAGTTGCTCTGAGCCTTCTTTATTCCAGGCTCCCTGAATTTCACACAACAAAACTTCGCCTTGAGGTGTGACACTGAATTTACCATGGGCAATAGAATCGGTCATTGGTACTGCTCCTGTTCACTAACCATTTGAGTATAGACAGCTTTAGTCATCACCCAAATCAGTCAGCGCATAACGTTCAATTTTCTTCAGTAACCCCTGACGGGAAATACCCAAAGCTCGCGAGGCCTGGCTCTTATTGCCTTTATATTGGGTCATCGCCTGCTGAATTAAACGGATCTCCAAAGCTTTCACCTGCTCATCCAGACTGCTTAAGTCAGATCCAAGTACCAGTTCAGTGTCTGTATCCATGCTTTGATGCTCCAGATGCAGCAACTGAATATCGGCAACCCGGATCACACCTTGCTGTGCTATAGCAGCGACACTTTCCAGCGTATTCTTTAATTCGCGTACATTACCAGGCCAGTGCTTTTGCAAAAACCAGCTGATCGCAGCCGACTCCAGCTGAAGCTTCTGACCATACTGCGCACTGAGTTGCTCCAGGAAAAACTGAATTAGCAGTGGAATATCTTCGCGTCGCTCATCCAAAGCCACAGTTTCGATAGTGACACCTTTGATGCGGTAATACAGATCTTCGCGAAATTTACCTTGTTTGACTAAATCCGGCAGATTGGCGTTAGTCGCAGACACTAAGCGGATATCAATTTTTTGCTGCTCTCGTCCGCCGACCGGATAAAAAGTACCTTCCTGCAACACCCGCAGCAGTTTCACCTGCATCGCCAATGGCATTTCACCTATTTCATCGAGAAACAAAGTGCCGCCATCGGCCAGTTTTAATAAGCCCTGCCGGTCTTTATCTGCGCCGGTAAAAGCCCCTTTGACATAACCAAACAGCTCACTTTCTAATAAATCAGCCGGAATAGCGCCACAATGCACTGAGACAAAAGCCTTGTCTGCGCGAGGGCTGAGTTCATGCAAAGCTCGCGAAATCACTTCTTTACCAGTACCGGACGGTCCTGTCACCAACACCCGAACTTCGGTTGGTGCTATACGTTGCACTAAGGTACGAACCGTCTCCATATGCCGCGAATGACCAGCTAACTTCGGCAAAAAACTATGTTGTTGCAAGCCTTGCTTTAACTGCCGTACTTCTTTCTCCAGCTGATGTTTAGTGATAGCGCGTTTCACCACTACAGCCAGTAATTCCGGGTCTATTGGCTTGGCAATAAAATCCCATGCACCTTGCGCTATGGCCTGCAATGCCAGCTCCCGATCAGCATGGCCAGTTAAAATAATCACAGGCCGTGTGGAAAACTCTGGCACTGAAGCCAAGGTATGAGCCGGGTCAAATTGAGGAGGTAAAGCCAGATCGAGCAAAATTAAATCTGCATCAAACTGCTGTAGTTTAGTGCGGGTTTCGTCCAGATTAGCGGCTCCGGCCACCTGATACCCCTGTTGCTGTAAAAAACGTTCAGCTAGTAAACGAAAGGCTGGCTCATCATCGACAATTAAAATGCGCGCCTGATTAGGCGTTGTTGCGCTAAACATGGGGGATATCCTTTGGAAACAAAAGTTCAAAACTGACAGGCCAGCCCAAATCAGTACGGAAGCTGATCTGGCCCTGATGGGCATCCATAATACGTTTGACAATGGCTAAGCCTAAACCGCTGCCACCACTGCGTTTACTGATAAAAGGCCGGAATAATTGTTCGGTGGTTAAGCTGAGATCCAAAGTTGGGCCATTGTTATGCACCTGCACCCGGATCACATCCCCGACTAAGGCCACTTCGACACTCAAGGTTGCATCGGCCTGATTACGTAAAAAAGCATTGGCGTTATCAAACAAGTTTAAGAACACCTGCTGCACTCTGTGCTGATCAGCCCGCAGCATCAAACCAGATGGAACCTTCAGCTCCAGTTTGACCTGCTGCCAGTCAAACTGTTGCAACAAGCTTTGCAGCAAAGGCTCCAGCTCAATCTGGCTGTATTGCAACTGCAAACGGCCTGAGTACACCAGCATATCGGAAATTAACCTGTCAGCTCTTTTCAGTTGCTGCTGAATATGGCCTCGCAATTCAGCATCAACACCAGCGGATGCCATAGAAATAATATTCAGCGGGTTACGTAATTCGTGCGCCATCGAAGCTGCCAGCGCGCCCATTTCCACCAGATGCTGCTGCGACAACTGCTGCTTTTCAGCTTCGGCCAGCTGCAACGACTGCGCCAATAGCTCACAGCTACTACCAAGCAATGAACCAAACACCTGAGCGACTAAACGGATACCGGGCGTCATATCATCCCAGCCCAGCAAATCCACCTGCCATCGCCCCTGTTGGGTATAACAACGGATTTTTAATTGGCTTTCACTGGCAAACAGACCTGAAGCTGCCGGCAATTCGACTTGTACATTTTGCTTAAGCGCAGCAGAGAGCAACTCTGATGCTTTTTCACTTAACCCGAGCCAGTTTTGACACAACCCCAATTGCTGACGCCAGGTGTTGATCAAGGCCTGATCCAAAGTAGCTCCAGGGTAAATTAATCGTTCAGCCAGTTTGGCGACAGGCCGGTAACAGGCTGCAGTAAGTAATAACACCAGACTGGAATACAACCACAACTGCCATCCAGGCACGTTTGCCAGCGCTTTCATACCTAACTGACCAAAAATGGAGCTGACCAAAGCCATCAGTAACAGCAATAACAAGGACATCACCAGCCAGAGTAAAGCTCTGTTTGCCAACGCATTTACCGCCAGCATTTGGTAACGCACTACGCCATAGACCAGCAAAACCGGATAGCTTGGCAACAACAACATAGGATAAGGGAACCAATCCAGGCCAAAAGAAGGGAAGACCACAGGAGTAGCCAGCAATAAACCCCAACCGCCTGCTAAAAACATCGCGACAATAGAGCGTTTTTTATTACCCTGATGATAACGCCAGCCATACCACAACACGGCGTGGGCCAAAATACCCAGAGCGACTGTATACAGTAGATTTAAAAAACCATAGGAATGAAATACAAAAACCTGGCCCAAAGCTATGCTTTGCAGCACATCACCGGCGTCCAGACTCCAGCTCAGTAGCACAACCAATGCGGTCAGAAAATACAACCAGCCAATATGGCGTCGCGCCCAGCTTAACCAGTGGGCTTTTACCTGATCCTGTTCAACAAACCTCAAGGCAAAATGCAGGAAAAAGGTCGGCATCAGTGGATTGGCCAATAACAGGTAACGTCCCAGCTCTGGCTGGTCGTGTATGACAAAAACATGACCTAAACACCAAAGCGCCATCATGGCACCAAAGCCTGCTAAACCTGCCAGTGTCTGCTGATAACGGGAATGCCACCAGAGCCAACCCGACATCAATGCAGCGCAGCCACTGCTGACTAACATCATCAACTCAAAAGCTAAAATCAAATCCACAGCTCACCGTCAACGTTGTTGTCATCACTTTGGCTTTAAATCGTAAATCAAGTTAACACCCACTGCAAATCTTAAATTTTATTGATTTAGAATCATAAAGTTACAAATAAATAAAATTATGGCCTGATTCTGGCAATACAGGGATAAGCAGCGTTCTTGCTGCATAACTTGTCAACAAAGAGAACATTATGCCAGACCTGTCTATTCTTGCTGCCGAACTGCTGACCATGTTGCTGTTATTGTCTGTGGCGCTTGCGCCATCTGTGCTAAGCCGAGTCAAAGCCCCTAAATAACGAGGTTTGTATGGAACTTGATGTCAGTATCCTCTCGCGTATCCAGTTTGCCTTTACCGTAAGCTTCCATATTATTTTTCCGTCCATCACCATAGGTTTAGCTACGCTGATTGCGATTTGGGAAGGCTTATGGCTGAAAACCGGTAACCCACAGTATCTGCAACTGGCCAAGTTCTGGATCAAACCTTTTGCTATTACCTTTGGTATGGGCGTGGTATCCGGCATAGTGCTGTCATATGAGTTTGGTACCAACTTCTCTAAATTTTCTGAAATCGCAGGTGCTGTGCTTGGGCCTCTGATGGCTTACGAAGTACTGACGGCTTTTTTCCTCGAAGCAGGCTTTTTAGGTGTGATGCTATTTGGCTGGCAACGTGTTAGCGCCAAAATGCACTTTTTCGCCACAGTCACAGTAGCTATAGGCACCTGGATTTCTGCTTTCTGGATCATCGCCGCCAACTCCTGGATGCAAACACCACAGGGCCATCAGATAGTCGACGGTAAATTTGAAGTCGTCAGCTGGCTTGAAGTCATTTTTAACCCCTCTATGCCCTATCGTTTAGTGCATATGTTACTGGCCGCTTTAATCACCGCAACTTTTGTGGTGATGGCCACTCACGCCTGGTATTTACGAAAAGGCCAGCATAAAGAATTTGGCCGCAAAGGTTTATCGATGATGTTGTGGTTCGCTTTAGTGCTGACACCGCTGCAAGCCTGGGTGGGTGACTTACATGGCTTAAACGTGAAAGAACATCAACCGGTGAAACTGGCTGCAATGGAAGGGATCTGGCCAGAAAAAGAAGCCAATGTACCGCTGCTGCTGTTTGCATTGCCAGATATGAAAGCCGAAGAAAACCACTATGAAGTTGCAGTGCCTGGTGTAGCCAGCCTGATCTTAACCCACGACTGGCACGGTGAATTGCAAGGTTTAAAATCTGTTCCGGCAGAGGACAGACCTAATGTGCCTATGGTGTTCTTTAGCTTCCGTATTATGGTCGGTCTTGGCATGTTAATGATAGGTATTGCAGTGCTGGGGGCTTATCTGCGCTGGCGTGGCACTTTATATCAAAGCAACTGGTTCCTCTGGCCTGTCAGCTTTATGGCTCCCACAGGTGTAATTGCTGTGTTAGCCGGCTGGTATGTAGTGGAAATTGGTCGTCAGCCCTGGATTATTTATGGGTTGGTACGTACCAGTGAGATTGTCAGCCCCTTACCTGCTGAGCGGGTGCTGTTTTCGCTGACCTTGTTTGTCTTGACCTACAGCCTGCTGTTTGGTGTCTATCTGTACTTTATGCGCAAGCTGATCAAAAAAGGCCCAGCCCCTATAGAACATCTGGAACAACAACGCATTGGTGTCAAAGCCTCAGGTTACGCCTTGTCCTTTACCAAAGCTTTAGCAACTGACGCTGATGCAACTTCAACAAAAGGAGCCAACTAATGGAGCTGGAACTGAGTTTAGGCCTGTTTTATTTGCTACTGCTTGGCTTTGCCATTCTGATGTATGTGCTGCTGGATGGTTTTGACCTGGGTATGGGTATTTTGTATCCATGGTTTGATACAGACGCAGAACACGATCATTTAATGCGTTCCATAGCACACGTCTGGGATGGCAATGAAACCTGGCTGGTCTTTGGTGGCGTGATTTTATTTGGTGCTTTCCCTGCAGCTTATGCCTCTATCGCCTCTACGTTTTATCTGCCAATTATGCTGATGCTGATAGGTTTGATTTTCCGAGGTGTAGCTTTTGAATACCGTTTTAAATCAGATACTTCAAAAAGATATTGGAATACTGCCTTTGCTGTTGGCTCCAGCCTGGCCGCTTTTTGCCAGGGCTTGATGCTGGGTACTTTAGTGCAAGGTGTACCGGCTGATTTTATTCATCAGTCCAGTTTCAATTGGCTTAGCCCGTTCAGCTTGTTTTGTGGTTTAGCTGTGATGGCAGGCTATGCACTGCTGGCCTGTTGTTATCTGGTAATGAAAAGCCGTGGTGAGCTGCAACAAAAAGCAGCGCGTTATGGCCAACGTTTACTACTGATTGTGATGCTATCCATGCTGCTGGTCAGCTTATGGACAGTCTGGGTTGAGCCGGAGATCCGGGCTCGTTGGTTTGGCGGCTGGCATGCTTTATGGTTAATCCCACTGCCTCTGTTGTCGGTGCTTGCCGCCCGTTTATTATTCCGTGACTTAGGCCGGGTGAATCGCAGCCATAAAGCGGAAACTGCAGTGCATGAACGCCATGAAGAACGGCCATTCTGGCTGGCGTCTGGACTATTCCTGCTGGCCTTTGTTGGCTTATTGGTTAGCGTATTCCCTTACCTGTTACCACGCCAGTTAACCTATATGGAGGCCGCAGCACCAGATAGCAGTTTGATATTTATGTTGCCTGGCATCTTCATTTTTGTGCCACTGATTTGCGCCTATACGTTGTGGGGTTACAAAATTTTCGCCGGCAAAGTAGAAGATTATCAGGAGGGCTATTGATGAAATTCGTTGGTAAAAAGTTGTCTCAAACCCAGTGGTTTGTCGTTTTATACCTGTCCGGCTTTTTAACTTTAACTTTAATTGCCTGGCTACTAAAACAAGGAATGAAGTTTTTATAGAGCCTTTAAAAATCAAGCATTTTTGCTCAAAAAATAACAGGATTTTATTGATCTGACACAAAAAAAGTGTTGATCAAAAGGCCTGTTATTTTCATTTTTTTCATTTTTTTATTTGCATTTTAAAAAACACTGCTGCTATAGTCAGGTAAAGACCGAGCTGTTTTGGTCCTTACTGGGTGCGAAAGATGAAGTATTTTAGTTTTATCGCAGTGTTGTTTTACCTGAGTTTGCTGTTTCCTACGGCAGGTCACTCTGCATCCAGCAGTTGGGTAGACTTACAACAAGCGAATAAAAACTTCACAGTTGCCTTGGTAGCATCAGCCACCCATTCCTCGGTAGACTTAACAGAAACACCAACTGATGACGATAAAAGCTCTGTCAGCTGGAATAGCTTTGAATTTCCTGTAGCGCAGAATCGTTTTTATCAACAACCAGAAACTAGCTTCAATACTGTTCAGCAAAGCTGTTATGCAGCGCGTGCCCCACCTTTATACCTCTCTTAATTCATTGAAATAGTCAGAGTTTCAGGCTTTACCGCCGCCAGATCTGACGACATCTATTAATTGTATTGATATCCGGTTCGCTGCCTCTGAGCGGACTGATGAGAGGTTTCTATGAAAAAGTTAAATTTATTCAACGTTGATGTAATAGATCATTTAGTTCAGCCAGCCGAATTTGCCGAAGCAAATTTAAACTCAGCAGCGCTGGATTTCCTGTCTGATTTTAAAACCAACAGCCCTATGATGATTGATGCCAGTACCTGTGCAGTCGAAGCAGAGGATATGATGAATCATGAACATACCAAATTAAAAGTGGTGATAGACACCAATCAGGAAATGATTGGTTTAATCAGCTACGAACAGTTGTCTATCCAGAATGTTCTGCAACGTTTAGGCAAAGGCGTCAACCGCACTGACCTGACAGTGGGCGATTTAATGCGTCCACGCGACGAAATTAAAGCGCTGGCTTATCAACAAATTAAACACTGCACTATCGGTGATGTACTGAACACTCTGCAACACAATGGCGAACAGTATTGTTTAGTGATCGATACCGAATCTCACCACATAAGGGGAGTGATATCCGCAAGCGATATCGCCAGCCGTTTGCATATTCCGGTTCATATTGAAAAAGCACCGACTTTTTTAAATATTTTCGACCGTATGTATGCCTGATCAACCTTTAGCGGGTAGTTAACTCAGCCCGTTAAAGCATGTTTTCTTCCTGGTTTTCCCCGTTTCGTAGTCATTCCCGCGGAACGGGGTTTTTGAAAGCCGCCACAGAGCACAGGTACCTCCAAGACCTCCCCTCTGCCTGCATTGCTGGTTCATGGCGGCGTTTTCCTTTCCAACAGGCACAAGTACCTCCAAAGACCTGCTTCCACACTGCTGCGATTTCTCAGTTCATGACGGCGTTTTCCACAATGACGATTAATGTCTTCAATTCAAAGAATCCCCCGAAATAAACTCCATCCTCTAGTGATTTCGCTAAAGCTTTCTTGTTTGCGGCAGATACATAAGTATCAGGTTTAACTGCTGTTGATAAGGAGATACAAATGAACGAAGCCAGCCGCTTACAAAGAATGCGTGAACTTGGAGTGCGTCTCCAGGAGCTGCGTTTGCTGCCTTCTCATTCTGTGAACTCTTATGCCGGAGCAGCATTAAACTTTTTATTCCATAACTATCAAATTGAAAAGCCAGCAGGCGCACCTTTGGATGTGACCCTACGTGCTTTAGCTACAGGTCTTGCCTTGAAACACAATATGCAAACCCGCCCGGATCCGGACAAAGTGATCGACTTTTTCTGTCGTCATTATCAGGTGCATTAACCACAATGCGTTCCGACTAAAGCTGCTGAAAAGCAGCTTTTTGCGTTATAAGTCAGGCTTTTGACCAACATCAGCTTTGGCTCAATCCTTTACACTGCTGCTTATATTTTATTACCTGGTGATGCTGATGCGAAGCAACCTGGATTGGTTTCGTCATGCTTTTGCTTATGAATGTGGCGCTATAGTTTTGAGAACTTTATGCACTTTGGCTGTCTCGGATACAGCTCTTGGCAGCGCTTCTGCGTTTTCATTATTCAGCTCATTTACTGTGTTTTTGCTGACCTTAACTCACACCAAAGTTTTTGATTGTTTCTTATGGCGCACAACCGGTTCTTTAGCTAAAACAGGCAAAGTGCGGCTTTTGCATTGCGTCAGTTATGAACTGGCCGGCGCAGCACTTAGCATTCCTTTGACCTTATGGCTGCTGGATTTTAATCTGACTCAGGCTTTATGGCGGGAAGCCTTGATGTTTATCGTGTTTTTGTTGTACACCTACCTGTATAACTATGGTTATGACTATTTTTTCCCGGTAACCCATGCCAAAACTTATTCTCAAAATAATTGATGTTGCAGCGCGGCGACAAGTGAATGAGTCCCCATGAGCATAGTTAACCTATGCGATTGGGGCGAGAGCATGTAGTCAACAAAGCGGCAGCTTCAAGTATGATGAGAATATCGATTCGCGCTTATAACCCTGAACCTCATAGCCACAGCCATGATCACCATCAACTGGTGTTGCCTTTGGCTGGCCGGTTAAATCTGCTGATTGATCAGCAACAACTTCAGGTGGGTACTGCAGAATGTCTGGTGATACCAGCTGGCACTGAACATGGGTTTTCTGCCGCAGAACAATGCCGGTTTTTAGTCGTAGATTTAACGTATTTACCTGCACATTTGCTGCATTTAGCCCAGCCAGTGTTTCAACTGTCGGCTCGGATGCAGCCTTACTTATTAGTGTTAGAGCAGCTGTTAGTGCAACAAAATCAGCAACTATTGCCAGCAGCTCAGCAGTTTTTTTTACAGTTACTGGAAGCAGAACAGCCAGCGCCAGCAGTGGACAAAAGAGTACGTCAGGCACTTCTCTACATGCAGGACCATCTGGCAGAAGAGTTAGATTTAGTGATGCTGGCCAGCAAAGCCAGCCTGAGTTTAAGTCAGTTTAAACAGTTATTTCGCCTGCAGTTGGGCCAGAGCCCGGGGCAGTATTTAACTGCTTTACGCATGCAACACAGCCGCACTTTATTGTTATTTTCCAACTTATCAGTGCAGCAAATAGCGCTGGAGTGCGGCTATCAATCAGCTTCTGCCTTTAGTGCACGATTTTCGCAGCACACAGGTCAAAGTCCTTTGCACTATCGGGGTTCTGCTAAAGCTTAAGCAGCTCAACTGCACCCCGTTTTTGCATAGTGACATAAAGTAAGCTTGGGTGTTTTTGTGAAAAAGTGACATTGGTCGGAAACTCGCCTTTGAGCTTATATTCCTTCAGCAACTTGCCATCCGGGCTGACTTTGGCGATCACACCTTTACCATAACGGGCTATATATAAATTGCCGTTGGCATCGGTACGCATGCCGTCCAAACCAAAATCCGGGAACTGGATCAGCAATCTTTTATTGCTGGCGTTCAATTGCTCATCCAGATCGTACAGCCAGACCTTACGCTGCGCACTTTCGTTGACATACAAAAGGCGTTGATCCGGGCTGATCTCTACACCATTAGTGGTCCCCATGTCTTTTTCAACCAGACTGGAGCTGCCATCTGTATCAATGCGCCATAACTGACCTTTGTTGTTTTTCCAGTCCGGATCACTGGCAAAAATAACGCCATTAGCCGCTATAGTTAAATCGTTCGGCTGAAACATCTGAGGCTGATGAGCGTGTAACTCCAGCTTTTTACCGTCATAACGCCAGATATTGTGGCCGGTATAATCCGCTATATACATCTGGCCTTTCTGGTCAAAACGAATGCCATTGCCAATGCTGCCTTTAGGTAAAGTCAGGGCTAAGCTGACCTCACCTTTGGCACTGACTTTGCCAATAGTGCCTTCCACACCATAGTTCACTGCATATAAATTGCCGTCTTTGTCCGTCGCAGGGCCTTCTATAGTGGCATGAAAGACGCCGTCCGGCACAAAGTCGGTGCTATCGAGCGGCGTTGTGGCCTGAGCGGTCAAACCAGAAATAGACAACAATAAAATCAGTGACTTATGCTTCATTCCTTTAATCCTTTGCTGTTTAAGCGGGCTGAATTCCCTGGCTAAATCTCAACAGCTGTTCCGGGTCGTAACGGCTTTTCAACTGCTGCAGTTTTTCATAATGAGCACCATAATAAGCCGCAGACCAGTTTTTAATCAAAGCGTCTGTGTAATTTAAATAAGCGCCACCCGTACTATAGGGCTGCATTACACTTCGCATCTGATTGACCCAAACAGAGGCACGTTTAAGTTCGGCCTCCGGACTGCCAACAGGCCGGCTGACCAGATACTGAGCACTAAAAAGTGCATCTCTGTGGGCAAAAGCTGTCTGTTCAGCAGGTACTGAGCTGATAGCGCCCCCCATCAGGGTTAATAAAATACCGCCGGACAATCCTTGTTGCTGGCGTTGCTGCACTTGCCCTAATAAAGCTTCCAAGCCTGCTCTGCTAATGACTTTATTGAAAAAATCTGAGCTGCCTGCCATAGCCACACGTTTCAGTTTGGCCTGTTCAGATTGATGCGGCAGTTTGCACTCTGGCATTTCCAAACCCGCACAATCTGTCAGCATGTATTCGCGGTAATTATGCAGCACCACATCTTGCTCAACGGGCTGCACAGGTAATCGTCTTAACCAATTCACCCATTGCTGCTGTAATAATTTAATCTGGCCTACACTGATCACCCGTATTTGCAACTGGGGCTGATGGCCTTGTTCACCACTCCACCATAAAGCCGCCTGAGACCACAAAGCTTCAGGCAATTGACGGCTCCAGTGTTGCCATAAATTCAGCACGGGCAAAGCGTCTTTTAAGGCAAAATAAGCATGGCAACTTAAGATATCTGCCGTCGCAAAGGTTTGAAACTTCAAGCGGGTGACTATGCCAAACTGACCACCGCCACCTCCTCTTATGCCCCAGAATAAATCGGCATTGTGCTGCTCATTACAACGTAATAGGTCGCCATCAACTGTCACCACTTCAGCTTCCAGCAAGGCGTCGCAAGTTAAGCCATACAAGCGGTCAGCAATGCCAAAACCCCCGCCCTGAGTTAAACCGGCAATACCAACGCCAACACAGCTACCACCCGGAATAGAGCGGCCTTTTTGACTTAACTGGTCATAAATATCACCCAGCTTAGCGCCTGCCCCTATCCAGGCAGTATCCTCTTCCGGCTCCAGCTGAATATCCGCCATTAAAGCTAAATCCAGCAAAATTCCTTTGGTGCTGGAATAACCTGCATAGTTATGGCCACCGCTGCGGCCTGTGATAGGCAGCTGAAACCTGCGGGAAAAAGCTAAAATTTGCTGCACATCGGAAGTGTTGGCACAACGGGCTATCACAGCAGGAATAATGCTGTCGTATCTGGCGTTGGCCGCTTTATAAAACCGACTAAAACCAGCATCTGCGGGGAACAATAACTGACCGGAAAAGTCAGTTTTCAGCTGCTGCCAGTCGCTGCTTTCAGGCAAAGAGTGGGCAGGACTGAACTGGCAACCCGATACCGCAGCTAACGCAGCTGCACTGCTTAAAGTTAAAAAATGACGTCTGTCCAAAGTGAAATCTTTTCAAAATAAGAACCGCAGGCAAAGTAGCATAAATTGGCGGAATTCGGTTCGATTTTTCCCCTGTTATCCCGGTCCTGCTCTGCTCAAGCCTAGCACTTTCCCCTTGCCGCCTGAAAAAAAGCTGTTTATGCTGGCTGCACTTAGCTTGTCGGAGTGCTGCACAAACCTGGTTTGTCAGCTGAGACCGCCCTTGGGCGGAATCCGTGGAACCTGAACAGGATAATACCTGCGGAGGGAAAC
>Ga0247725_1000431_pt1 | contig 31960 bp, 28 predicted proteins | sample OKSTACKMCFT3sol_FD_183021 | JGI IMG/M metagenome (GOLD analysis project Ga0247725, IMG submission 183021) | Subsurface sediment microbial communities from gas well in Oklahoma, United States - OK STACK MC-FT3-sol | ecosystem: Environmental > Terrestrial > Deep subsurface > Rock core/Sediment...
GGACTTCGAGGTGATCTGGTTCGGCCATATCGGCGACGGCAACCTGCACCTGAATATCTTGAAGCCGGAGAACCTGTCCAAGGACGAGTTCTTCGCCAAGTGCGCGATCGTCAACCAGTGGGTGTTCGAGACCGTGCAGAAGTACAACGGCTCGATCAGCGCCGAGCACGGCGTGGGCATGACCAAGCGCGACTACCTGCACTACAGCCGCTCCGAAGCGGAGATCGCCTACATGAAGGCGATCAAGGCGGTGTTCGACCCGAACGGCATCATGAACCCCGGCAAGATCTTCCCGGTTTAAAGCCGCTGCGCTCGCGACGCTTTAAACAGCTCCCGGTAATGGAGAAGCAGCAGCAATGAGCTACCAGCACCAGTACATCGACGGCACGCCGGTCCACTTCCCGCTGGGCAAGGTGGTCTGCGTCGGGCGCAACTACGCCGAGCACGCCGCCGAGCTGAACAACCCGATCCCCACCGAGCCGCTGCTGTTCATCAAGCCCGGCAGCTGCACCGTGGCGCTGGACGAGAGCTTCGCCATCCCGCAGGAGCGCGGCGCCGTACACTTCGAGGCGGAGATCGCCGTGCTGATCGGCAAGCCGCTGTCGAAGCAGCCGAGCGAAGAGGAAGTGCGCGACGCCATCTCCGGCTTCGCCCCGGCCCTGGACCTGACCCTGCGCGACGTGCAGGCCAGGCTGAAGGAGAAGGGCCTGCCCTGGGAGCTGGCCAAGAGCTTCGACGGTGCCTATGTGCTGGCGCCCTTCGTCGCTGCGGACGCGGTGGAAGATGTGCGCGACATCGGCATCCGCCTGAGCATCGACGGCCAGCTGCGCCAGGACGGCAACAGCCGCGACATGCTCAACCCGATCATCCCGCTGATCCAGCACATCGCCGGGCACTTCAGCCTGCAACCGGGCGACGTGGTCTCCACCGGCACCCCGGCCGGCGTCGGCCCGCTGACCAGCGGCGAGCAGCTGGACATCGAACTGGTCGGGCTGTCGCGCTTCAGCAGCCGGGTGCTCTGAGAGATTTCCCGCCACCCAGCGAACTTTCAGGGCGGCGGGTAGTCACACGGGCTCGGTTCCTTCGAGCAGTCACCGATGCCCCTCGCCCTGCCCCCGCTTTCCCGCCGCCGCCAGCTGAGCCTGGCGCTGGTCATACTCTTCGCCGCGCTGATCGCCCTGGTGCGCTACCTGCACTGGGACGACCGCACCCTGCTGTGGCTCAAGGAGCAGCAGATGCCCGCCGCCGAGCGTGCCGCCAGCATCTGGCTGCCTGGCTACAGCGCCAGCATCGAGGGCAAGCCAATGGCCGGCCTGGAGGACGACGAGGCCTCCGACCTGGCCTACAGCCCGCTCACCGGCACCCTGTTCACCGTCACCGGCAAGCTGCCCATGCTGGTCGAGCTGAGCCGCACCGGCGAGGTGCTGCGGCGCATCGCCCTCAAGGGCTTCACCAATCCGGAGGGCGTGGCGGTGCTGGAAAACGGCATGATCGCCCTGACCGACGAGCGCCAGCGCAACCTGTCGATCTTCGAGCTGGACCCGCTGACCCGCGAACTCGACCTGGCCGACGCCAGGCCGCTCGACCTGGGCTTCCCCGACGCCGGCAACAAGGGCTTCGAGGGTATCGCCTGGGACCCGGCGCAGCAGCGCCTGCTGCTGGGTAAGGAACGCGAGCCCACCGCCATGTTCAGCCTCGGCAGCGATGGCCAGCGCCTGCTTGAGCAGGCGCTGCGCCCCCTGCCCAGCTACGGCCTGGGCCTGCGCAACCTGTCGGCCCTCAGCGTCGACCCGCGCACCGGCCATATCCTCGCCCTCTCCGCCCAGTCGCGCCTGCTGCTGGAGCTGGACGAACGCGGCGAGCCGGTCAGCTTCATCAGCCTGATCGGCGGCCAGAGCGGCCTGGAAAGCCGCATCCCGCGCGCCGAAGGCGTGGCCATGGACGAGGACGGCACCATCTACATGGTCAGCGAGCCGAACCTGTTCTACGTGTTCCGCAAGGACGAGGGCACGCCGCGTGGCTGAGGCTCAGCGCAGCACGCTGTCGAAACCCTGCAGCACGTTGATCGCGTTGATGCCGATCTCCTCCACCGCGTAGCCGCCCTCCATCACGAACAGGGTCTGCAGGCCCAGTCCGCCGATGACCTCGCCCATGCGCAGGTAGTCCGGGCTGTCCAGCTTGAACTGCGAGATCGGGTCTTCCTTGAAGGTATCCACCCCCAGCGACACGATCAGCGCATCCGGCGCATAGGCGGCGATCTGCCGGCAGGCGGCGGCCAGCGCCAGGCCCCAGGCCGACCAGTCGCTGCCGGCGGCCAGCGGATAGTTGAAGTTGAAGCCGCGGCCGACGCCCTCGCCCTTCTCGTCGGCATAGCCGAGGAAGAACGGGTACTCGAAGCGCGGGTCGCCATGGATCGAGGTGAACAGCACGTCGGCACGGTCGTAGAAGATGTCCTGGGTGCCGTTGCCGTGGTGGTAGTCGACATCGAGGATGGCCACCCGGCTGGCGCCCTGGTCGAGCATGGCCTGGGCGGCGATGGCCGCGTTGTTGAAGTAGCAGTAGCCGCCCATGTAGTCGGCGGCGGCGTGGTGGCCCGGCGGCCGGCACAGGGAGAACACCCCGCGCGCGCCCTTGGCCAGCTCGGCCTGGCCGGTCAGGGCGACGTTCACCGAGCTGCTCACCGCCTGCCAGGTGCCGGCGGTGATCGGCACGCCGGCATCGAAGCTGTAGTAGCCGAACTTGCCGTCGATGCTGTCAGGAATGCACTGGCGCAGGCGGCGGTTGGGCCAGGTGAACGGCAGCATGTCGTAGTCGCGACCCATGGCCTGCCATTCGCCCCAGGCGTCCCTGAGAAAATGCACGAAGCCTTCATCGTGTACTCGCAGGATCGGCGCCAGGCCGAACTCGCGCGGCGCCGCCACGTCGCCCAGCTTCACCTTGCGCGCCCGTGCCAGCACCATGTCGGCGCGGCTGGGCTTCTCGAAGCAGGGGGTGAGCTGGCCGTCGATCAGCTCGAACTTGCCGTGGTGCAGGTGATGGTCGTCGCTGTAGATCGTCAGCATGGGCGGCTCTCCGAAGGCATGTGGATCCGTGGACGTGCGGGGCGGAAAGCCCTTTCCCAGCGGGCCAGGGCCCCGGCCTGGTGGCTGCGCACTGCAGAGCCGAGATCGTCCGCCATCCACAACCCAGGTATAACTAATTGTTTTTATTGGCAATTAATAAAAATCGAGGACCAAGTCCCTGGCATCGATTCTAGGCAGCGCGGCGCTTGCGACAGAACGATAGTTGCGGACAAAAGGGGATAGATGTGGCCATCTTGCTCGGCAGGCGGTCCTGCCGCAGCCCGGCACCCGGCCTTCCCGGATAGGCCTCGGGCTCAGGCCCGCGCCGTCAGGTGCCGGGCAATTCCCTTGCGCAACGGCAACAGGCCCTGCGCCGCGCGCAAGCCGGCCCCGCGTAGCAACCTCGCCGGCAGGCGGTCATCGGTGTAGACGTCCACCAGCAGGTTGGTGGCCTGGTACAGCGGCCAGGTGGCCAGGCGCTGCTGGCGCTCGTAGCGCGACAGCAGCGCCGGGGCGGCGATGTCGTCGCCGCGGACCCTGGCGGCCAGCACGGCCGCGCTCAGGCGCTGCACGCTGCCCAGGCCGAAGTTGAAGCCATGGGCGGTGACCGGGTGCATGCCGACGGCGGCGTCGCCGATCAGCGCGCAGCGCGAGCCGACCAGCCTCTCGGCATAGGCACCGACCAGCGGATAGGCGTGGCGCTCGCTGGCCAGGCGCATGGCGCCCAGGCGGCGCTCGAAGCGGCGTTCCATCTCGCCGGCGAAGGCCGCTTCGTCCAGCGCACGCAAGCGTTCGATCTCGCGCGGCGGCAGGGTCAGCACCACCGACGACTGATCACCGTTGAGCGGCAGCAGAGCCAGGGTCTGGCCGTAGCCGAACCACTCCCAGGCCGTCTGCCGATGCGGTTTCTCATGACCCATGCGGCACACCAGCATGGTCTTGCCGAAGTCCTTGAGCCGCGCGCCGATGCCCAGCTGGCGGCGGGTCTCGGAGAAGCGGCTGTCGGCGGCGACCAGCAGGCGCGCACGCAGCGACTCGCCATCGGCCAGGTCCAGTTCCACGTCCCGCTCGCGCTGGCGGATGGCACGCACCGCGACCTCGCAGCGCAGCTGCACGTCGGTGCACTCGGCGACCGCGTCGTAGGCGGCACGGCGGATCGCGCGGTTGGCCACCAGCTGGCCGAGGCGTTCGGCGCCGGCCTGCTCGGCGCGGATCTGCAGGGCGAACAGCGAGGGGCCGTTGAACACCTGGGCGTCGCGCAGCACGGCGACCTCCTCGGCCGGCAGGCGCTGCCACAGGCCGAGCTTCTCCAGCAGCGCCTGGGAGGCCTGGGTCAGGGCAATCTCGCGACCGTCGCAGGCCGGCTCGGCCAGCGCCCGCTCGGCCTGACGCTCGAGCAGGACGACCGACAGCCCCTGCCCGGACAGGGCACGGGCCAGGCACAGGCCGGCCGGGCCGGCGCCGATGATGGCGACATCGTGGATCATGGAGAGCACTCCGCGCGGCACTTGGGATGCGCGCGAGTCTAGGGCCGGCGCCGCGACCGGCCCTTGTCCCCGGTCAATCAGCGGCGCAGTTCGCTCGGCGCCAGCCCGCTCCAGCGCTGGAAGGCGTGGCGGAAGCTGGCCGTTTCGCTGTAGCCGAGCTCTTCGGCGATCAGGTAGATCGGCTTGTCGGTGTTGAGCAGCAGCTGGCGCGCCTTGTCATAGCGCACCTCGTCGAGCAGGTGCTGGAAGCTGGTGTTGAGCTGCTGCAGGTGGCGGCGCAGGGTGCGCTCGGATCGGTGCAGGCGGGTGGCGACGCGCTCCAGGCTGGAGCATTCGAGCAGGTCGCCGGCCAGCTGCTGGCGGATCAGGTCGCGCAGGTCGTGGCGGCTGTGCAGCTGCGCCTCCAGCTGCATGCACTGCTGCAGGCCGTGCTGGTGGCTGACCGGGTCGGCCAGCGGCAGCGGCCGCTCGAGCAGCGCCGGGTTGAAGCACAGGGCGTTGCAGCCGGCGTCGAATTCCACCGGGCAGCCGAGCTTCTCGCCGTAGCTGGCGGCATGCGCCGGCGCCGGGTAGGTCAGCAGCAGGCGGCGCGGGCGCACCGACTCGCCGAGCAGGTCCTGCACCACGGTGAGCAGCGAGGCCAGGCACAGCTCGGTGTTGAACAGGGTGAGGGCCGGGTCGTAGCGGTAGCCGCTGGCGCTCAGGCGTACCTCGTCGTCGCGCACCTGCAGGTCGAGCTGGAAATAGGTGCCGAGCAGTGCCGGGTGGGCGATGGCCAGGCGCAGCGCCTCGCCGAGGTTGCGGCTGGCCAGCAGGGTGTAGCCGAGCATGCCGTAGGCCGAGACATGCATGCGCTTGCCCAGCAGCAGGCCGAGGGCCGGGTCGGCGCTGGCGGCCAGGGCGTTGGCCAGCACGCGCAGCTCCTGGGCGTGGCTGACCAGGCGGGTCGGGGTCTGCAGATCCTCGCCGTGGATGCCGCTGCCCTCCAGCACCCGCTCGACCGCTACACCCATGCGTTGCAGCCCCTGCACGGCCAGGGCCACGGTGTGCAGGGTGGTCATTACGCGCTCTTCCGGTAACACTGACATGACTGCCGTTTCCGTTGCGGTGGTATTCGGTAACTCGTCCGACGGCCCGACTCGGCATTCTTAAGCTTGAATTCAGCTGCAGATGTTTTGCTGCAGCATCCCGATTCGGAATCCCCTCCATGCGCCGCCTGACCCAAGCTCGTGTCCTGCTGCCCACCCTGGCATTGCTCGCTCTCCTGGCCCTGCTGGTGGTTGCCCAGCAGTGGCGCCTGCTCGAACGTGGCTGGTTCATGGTGCAAGAATGGCGCCATGCCGCCGAGTGGCGTGACCAGTCGATCTGGCTGCCGGACTACCGCGCCAGCGTCCAGGCCCGGCCGATCGAAGGGCTGAGCGCCGATGTCTCGGCGCTGACCTTCGACCCGGAGCGGCGCACCCTCTTCACCGTGACCAACAAGAATCCGCAGATCGTCGAGCTGTCGCTGGACGGCAAGATAGTGCGCCGGGTGCCCCTGGTCGGCTTCGGCGACCCGGAGGCCATCGAGTACATCAGCCGCGACCTCTATGTGATCACCGACGAGCGCCAGCAGCGCCTGTTCCGCGTGCACCTGGACGAGGACACCGAGTTCGTCGACGCCGCCGAGTCGGAGCAGTTGTCACTCGGCATCGGCCTGAACGGCAACAAGGGTTTCGAGGGCCTGGCCTACGACGCCGCGGGCCAGCGCCTGTTCGCCGCCAAGGAGCGCGACCCGGTGAGCATCTACGAGATCCACGGCTTTCCCCACACCAACCCGGACAAGCCCTTTGCCGTGCACGTGGTGGACGACCGCGAACGCGACGCCCGGCTGTTCGTGCGCGACCTGTCCAGCCTGCAGTACGACGAGGGCAGCGGCCACCTGCTGGCGCTGTCCGATGAGTCGCGCCTGGTGCTGGAGATCAATGCCGATGGCCGCCCGATCAGCAGCCTGTCGCTGCTGCGCGGCCAGCATGGTCTGGAGAGGAGCGTGCCACAGGCGGAGGGTGTGGCGATGGACGACCAGGGCCGCCTGTACCTGGTCAGCGAGCCCAACCTGTTCTACGTGTTCGAGAAGCAGGCCAGGCCCTGATCAGACGCTGAGCAGCCAGTCGTAGTCGACGATCAGCGGCGCATGCTGGGAGAAGCGCGGCTGGCGCGGCAGCTTGGCGTTGCGCACCACGCGGCGCAGGCCGGGCGTGAGCAGCTGGTAGTCGAAGCGCCAGCCGAGGTTGAGCATCTCCGCCTGCTCGCTGTCCGGCCACCAGCTGTACTGGTCGCCTTCGCGGCTGACCTCGCGCAGGGCGTCGACATAGCCCATGTTGCCGATCACCTCGTCCAGCCAGGCGCGCTCGGGCGCCAGGAAACCCGGTAGCTGCTGGCAGTCGCGCCAGTTCTTCACGTCCAGCTTCTGGTGCGCCACGTACAGCGAGCCGCAGTAGATGTACTCGCGGCGCTTGCGACGCTGCTTGTCCAGGTAGCCGGTGAAGTCGTCGATGAACTTGAACTTGTGGTTCAGGCTCTCGTCGCCGCCCTGGCCGGACGGCAGCAACAGGGTGGCGATGCTCACCTTGTCGAAGTCGGCCTGCAGGTAGCGCCCGTAACGGTCGGCCATCTCGAAGCCGAGGCCGTGGATCACCGCCTTGGGCTGCAGCCGCGAGTAAAGCGCCACGCCACCCTGGGCCGGCACCTCGGCATCCGCCGCATAGAGAAAGTAGCCATCCAGCTGGTAAGCCGGATCGTCCAGTTCAAAGGAGGAGACTCTTGTATCCTGCAGGCAGATCACGTCGGCATTCTGGGCCTGCAGCCAGCTGAGCAAACCTCGCTCGACCGCGGCCTGAATACCATTCACGTTCACGCTGATGATCCGCATAAATGGCCCCCAAAAACACCAGCATGTATGATACCCGAGCTCATTCCCATTAGCTAAATTCATGGGGCCCGAACCCCATAAATCCGTGCCGTGCGGGGCTTTTCATGCAGGCGTACCAACGCGAGTTCATCCGTTTTGCCATCGAGCGCGGCGTGCTGCGCTTCGGTGAGTTCACCCTCAAGTCCGGGCGCACCAGCCCCTACTTCTTCAATGCCGGCCTGTTCAACAGCGGCCTGGCCCTGGCCAAGCTGGGACGTTTCTACGCCTCCGCGCTGGTCGACTCCGGCATCGACTTCGATGTGCTGTTCGGCCCGGCCTACAAGGGCATTCCGCTGGCGGCAGCCACCGCCGTGGCCCTGGCCGAGCAGCACGAGCGCGACCTGCCCTGGTGCTTCAACCGCAAGGAAGCCAAGGATCATGGCGAGGGCGGCACCCTGGTCGGCGCACCGCTGGCCGGGCGGGTGATGATCGTCGACGACGTGATCACCGCCGGCACCGCGATCCGTGAGGTCATGCAGATCATCCAGGCCCAGGGCGCCCAGGCGGCCGGCGTGCTGATCGCGCTGAACCGCCAGGAGCGCGGCCAGGGCGAGCTGTCGGCGATCCAGGAAGTGGAGCGCGACTACGGCATGCCGGTGGTCAGTATTGTGTCCCTGGAGCAGGTGCTGGATTATCTGGCCGGCGATGCCGAACTGAAGAAACACCTGCCGGCGGTGGAGGCCTACCGCGCGCAGTACGGCATCTGAACCAAACAAGGGAACGTCCATGCGCACAACGGTCGCACTCGCAATCCTGGCCATGACCTCGGCCATCCACGTCGCCCAGGCCGCCGGTGATGGCACGGCCGTCGAGTACTACCGCTACCAGGACGACAAGGGGCAGGTGGTGCTGAGCCGCCAGGGCGTGCCGCCGGAACATATCTCCAGGGGCTACCAGGTGCTCGACGACAAGGGCCGGGTGCTGCGCGAAGTGGCCCCGGCGCCCAGCCTGGAAGAACGCCAGCGCCTGGCCGAGGAGAAGGCCAGGGCCAGCTCCGACGCCCAGCTGCTGCGCATCTACTCCGAGCCGAAGGACGTCGACCGCGCCCGCGACCGCAAGCTGGCCGAGCTGGACGGCCTGATCAGCGTGGCGCAGAGCAACCTGCACTCGCTGCGCACCCAGCAGGCCAACCTGCAGGCCAAGGCCGCCGAGTTCGAGCGCGCCGGCCGCGAGGTGCCCGAGCACCTGCTGGTGCAGATCGACAACATCAAGGCCGAGCAGGCCGGGGTGGAAAAGGACATCCAGCGCTATCGCGACAACCGTACGGCCGCCGAGGCGACCTTCGCCGCCGACCGCGCACGCCTGGTCAAACTGCGCGGCGAGTGAGCCCGCCGCGCGACGCCATCAGTGATGGCGCTTGCGATTGGTGATCAGGGTACCGACGCCGCTGTCGGTGAAGATTTCCAGCAGCACCGCGTTGGGCACCCGGCCATCGATGATGTGCGCGCTGGTCACGCCGCCCTGCACCGCCTCCAGGGCACAGCGGATCTTCGGCAGCATGCCGCCGTAGATGGTGCCGTCGGCGATCAGCTCATCCACCTGCTCGGTGGTCAGGCCGGTCAGCACCTCGCCCTGCTTGTCCATCAGGCCGGCAATGTTGGTCAGCAGCATCAGCTTCTCCGCCTTCAGCGCCTCGGCCACCTTGCCGGCCACCAGGTCGGCGTTGATGTTGTACGACTCGCCGTTGGCACCGACGCCGATCGGTGCGATCACCGGGATGAAGTCGCCCTTGACCAGCATGTTGAGCAGCTCGGTATTGACCCCGACCACCTCGCCGACATGACCGATGTCGATGATCTCAGGCTGGGTCATCTCCGGGGTCTGGCGGGTCACGGTGAGCTTCTTGGCGCGGATCAGCTCCGCATCCTTGCCGGTCAGGCCGATGGCGCTGCCGCCGTGGCGGTTGATCAGGTTGACGATGTCCTTGTTGACCTGGCCGCCGAGGACCATCTCCACCACGTCCATGGTCTGCGCGTCGGTGACGCGCATGCCATCGATAAAGTGGCTCTCGATGCTCAGCCTCTTGAGCAGATCGCCGATCTGCGGGCCGCCGCCATGCACCACCACCGGGTTGATGCCGACCGCCTTCATCAGCACGATGTCGCGGGCGAAGCCTTCCTTCAGCTCGTCGCTCTCCATGGCGTTGCCGCCGTACTTGATCACCAGGGTCTTGCCGACGAAGCGACGGATATAAGGCAGCGCTTCGGACAGGACCTTGGCGACTTGAGTGGCGGCATCACGGTTGAGGGTCATGGCGAAACGAACTCCGGGGCAGATCAGAACGGCAGGTTGAGGTCAGGGGCGACGTTGTACAGCTGGGCGCGGAACACTTCCTTGATGCGATAGAGCTCCTCCTCGCTCTCCGCCTCGAAGCGCAGCACCAGCACCGGCGTGGTGTTGGAGGCGCGCACCAGGCCCCAGCCCTTGGGGTAATCGACGCGCACGCCGTCCAGGGTGGTCAGGTTGGCCTCGCCCCACACGCCGTCGCGCTGCAGACGGTCGATCAGGCGGAACTTGCTCTCGTCGGTGACGGTGACGTTGATTTCCGGCGTGGAAATGTCCAGCGGGAAGGCGGCGAACACCTGCTCGGCATCGCGGCGGTCCTGGCTGAGGATTTCCAGCAGGCGGGCGGCGCTGTAGATGCCGTCGTCGAAACCGAACCAGCGCTCCTTGAAGAACACGTGGCCGCTCATCTCGCCGGCGAGCAGGGCGCCGGTCTCCTTCATCTTCTTCTTGATCAGCGAATGGCCGGTCTTCCACATCACCGGGCGGCCGCCGTAGCCGCTGATCAGTGCGCCGAGACGGCGGGTGCACTTGACGTCGTAGATGATGTCGGCGCCCGGGTTGCGCGATACCACGTCCTTGGCGAACAGCATCATCAGGCGGTCCGGATAGACGATGGTGCCCTTGTTGGTCACCACGCCGACGCGGTCGCCGTCGCCGTCGAAGGCCAGGCCCAGGTCGGCGCTTTCGGCTTTCACCCGGGCGATCAGGTCTTCCAGGTTCTCCGGCTTGCCCGGATCCGGATGGTGGTTGGGGAAGGTGCCGTCCACCTCGCAGTACAGCGGGATCACGCTGCAGCCCAGGGCCTCGATCAGGCGCGGGGCGATGACCCCGGCGACGCCGTTGCCGCAGTCGACCACCACCCGCATCGGCTTGGCCATGGCGATATCGTCGCGGATCTGGGCGAAGTAGCGGTCGAGGATGTCGATCTGCTCGACACTGCCCACGCCGCTGACCAGGTCGTTGTTGTCGATGCGCGACTTCAGCGCCTGGATCTGCTCGTTGGCCTGGGTATCGCCGGCGATGACGATCTTGAAGCCGTTGTAGTCCGGCGGGTTATGGCTGCCAGTGAGCATCACCCCGGACTTGCCTTCCAGCACGTGGGTGGCGAAGTACAGCACCGGGGTCGGCACCATGCCGATGTCGGTGACCTGGCAGCCGCAGTCGAGCAGACCCTGGATCAGCTGCTGCACCAGCTGCGGACCGGACAGGCGACCGTCGCGACCGACGGCCACGTTCGGCTCGCCCTGGGCCAGGCTCTGCGAGCCGATGGCGCGGCCGATCCAGTAGGCGGCTTCGGGGGTGAGGGTGTCGCCGACCACGCCACGAATGTCATAGGCGCGGAAGATGCTGGCGGGGAGTTTGGGCGGGTTCTGCACGGTACTTTCCATTACAGCGGGTTGGTCGAGGCCCAGGAGATCCTGGTCCTCGTCGAGAATGTCGATGTCCAGGATATCGGTGGCCTGGAACACCGGGTCGGCCGATTGCGCACTGCGCGCCGCTGCCGGCGCCACCGCGACCGGCGTTTCCTGGCGTGGCCGCGGCAGGCGCGCCAGGCTCTGCGCGAGGCCATCGAGCGCGGCGAAATGCAGGCTGAAGGACTTGACCGACTTGCCGGCCGCCAGCTCCTGCAACATGCCGGCGAGCTGCTGCACATCGCCACGCAGACGGGCGAGCAGATGGTTGCGGGTCAGCACCAGGCCGAGCAGGGTGCCGGCCAGGCACAGCAGGGCGGCGATGCCGAGGATCATGGGTGCCAGCGGCATGCCCTGCAGCGCCGGGCCGGGCAGCAGCGTCAGCTGCCAGTTGGGGTTGTCGACCGCGAACTGCTGCGGCTCGCCGTCTGCCGCCGGCGTGCCGCGCTGCAGCAGGGGCTGCGCGGCGCCGCTGGCGAACTGCTGGAGCAGCTGCACCTGGCCGGCATCGGCGGGCAGCGCCGGCAGGGCGGCCAGCAGGCGGTCGAGCTCGACCACCAGCAGCAGGGTGCCCTGCAACGTCTCGCTGCCCGGGCTGCGCAGGGGCGCGACGCTGTAGACCAGCCAGCGCTCGGCGATCTTGTAGGCCTCCACGGCAGGCGTCTGGCCATTTTCCAGGCGCCGGATCATGTCCAGCGCGGCGAAGTTCATCGGCCCGCTGCGCCCCACATCCAGGGCCGCGCGCCCCGGCAGGTTGAGGTGCGCATCGACCACCCCCTGCCAGTGCAGCAGGCTGCGTTCGGCGGCGCCGATCAGGTTGCGATCACCACTCTGCAGAGCGGCGAGCAGGGCCGGATTGGCCGCGGCCGCCTGGGTGTCGGCGTGCAACTGGCGCTGGGCCTGCTGCAGGGCGCCGGCCTGGCTGGCACCCCAGGCCTCGATCAGCTGCTGGCGCTGCTGCTGGGCGCTACCGCTGAGATTGAAGCCGATCAGGGCCGCGGCCAGCAGCAGGCCGCCCAACGCGGCTATGGCCCCCGGCAGCAGCGCCTGCGAGTCGTTACCGGGACGCACGGGCTTGGCCGGGGCGACGGAAATCGGTTGGTCGGTATCCTTGGCGGTACGTTTGAACAGTTTCACGCAGCGTCTCCCTGGCGGTTCATGCCCTGATTCAGTGGCTACCCGAATGCCCGAAGCCACCGGCTCCGCGCTGGCTGGCGTCGAACTCCTCGACCAGCTCGAAGTGCGCCTGCACCACCGGCACCAGCACCAGCTGGGCGATGCGCTCGCCGACGGCGATGGTGAAGGGCGTCTGCCCGCGGTTCCAGCAGGACACCATCAGCTCGCCCTGGTAGTCGGAGTCGATCAGCCCGACCAGGTTGCCCAGCACGACGCCGTGCTTGTGGCCCAGGCCCGAGCGCGGCAGCACCAGCGCGGCCAGGCCGGGATCGGCGATGTGGATGGACAGGCCGCTGGGGATCAGCAGGGTCTGACCCGGCTCGAGGACGGTATCCTCCTTGAGCATGGCGCGCAGGTCGAGGCCGGCGGAGCCGGGGGTGGCGTACTGCGGCAGGGGAAAATCGCTGCCCAGGCGCGGGTCGAGGATCTTGGCTTGCAGAGCGTGCATGGCGGGTTCCGTAGGCGAATGGATCAGGCGCGCTCGAGGCGCTCGGCGATGAAGGCCACCAGCTGGCGGGCGATCTTGCTCTTGCTGGTCTGGGCGAAGGCGCTCGCCTGCAGCTCGCGGTCGATCACAGTGATGGCGTTCTCTTCGCTGTTGAAGCCGATGGTCGGGTTGGCCACGTCGTTGGCGACGATCAGGTCAAGGTTCTTGTCCTTCAGCTTGCGCGCAGCATAGCCGAGCAGGTTCTCGGTTTCTGCGGCGAAGCCCACGCTGAAGGGACGATCTTCGCGGCCGGCGATAGTGGCGAGGATGTCCGGGTTGCGCACCAGTTGCAGGAGCAGGCCCTCGCCGCTGGTGGGGTCTTTCTTCATCTTGTGCGCGGCCACCACTTCCGGGCGGTAGTCGGCCACGGCGGCGGAGGCGATGAACAGGTCGCAGGGCATGGCGGCCTCGCAGGCGGCCAGCATGTCGCGGGCGCTGACCACGTCGATGCGGTCGACCCGGTCCGGCGTCGGCAGGTGCACCGGGCCGGTCACCAGGGTCACCCTGGCGCCGGCTTCCACGGCGGCCTCGGCCAGGGCGAAGCCCATCTTGCCGGAGCTGTGGTTGGTGATGTAACGCACCGGGTCGATGTTTTCCTGGGTCGGGCCGGCGGTGATCAGCACATGCTTGCCGGTCAGCGCCTGCCACTGGAAGCAGTCGGCGGCGCGCTGGACCAACTCCTCGGCCTCCAGCATGCGCCCTGGGCCGACGTCGCCGCAGGCCTGGCTGCCGGCGGCCGGGCCGAACAGGTGCAGGCCGCGCTGGGCGAGGATCTCGGCGTTGGCCTGGGTGGCCGCATCGCGCCACATGGCCTGGTTCATCGCCGGGGCCAGGGCGACCTGGGCGTCGGTGGCCAGCACCAGGGTGGTCAGCAGGTCGTCGGCCACGCCCTGGGCCAGGCGCGCCATGATGTCGGCGGTGGCCGGGGCGACCAGCACCAGGTCGGCCCACTTGGCCAGCTCGATATGGCCCATGGCGGCTTCGGCGGCCGGGTCGAGCAGGTCGAGGTGCACCGGATGGCCGGAGAGGGCCTGCAGGGTCAGCGGGGTGATAAATTCGCGGCCGCCGCGGGTCATCACCACCCGCACCTCGGCGCCCTGGTCGCGCAGGCGACGGACCAGCTCCGCGCTCTTGTAAGCGGCGATGCCGCCGCCGACGCCCAGAACGATGCGTTTCCGATACAGCCGCTGCATAGGCCTGCCTTTAATAATGTGGTGTGGATGGCAACGCGATGGAGGCGCCTCCCCAGGCCGGCCACCGCGCCAAAAAAGCCGGGCTAAGATAGCACAGGGCCTGCAGCGGAACAGCGGGCGGCACGACTAGGGAGAGGTCATGAGCATTCGCGACTGGCCCGCGGCGGAGCGCCCGCGGGAGAAATTGCTGGAACTGGGGGCGACGGCGCTGAGCGACGCCGAGTTGCTGGCGATCTTCCTGCGCACCGGAGTGGCCGGGCAGAGCGCGGTGGACCTGGCGCGCCACCTGCTGACCGACTTCGGCAGCCTGCGCGCCCTGCTGGAGGCTGACTTGGAGTCCTTCAGCCAGCGCCTCGGCCTGGGCCCGGCCAAGTTCGCCCAGCTGCAGGCAGTGCTGGAGATGGGCCGCCGCCACCTGGCCGAGCGCCTGCGCCGGGATTCTGCGCTCGAGAGCCCACAGGCGGTGCGCGATTACCTCAAGGCGCGCCTGCGCCACGAACCGCACGAGGTGTTCGGCTGCCTGTTCCTCGATGCCAAGCACCGGGTGATCTGCTTCGAGGCGCTGTTCTTCGGCTCCATCGACGGAGCCAGCGTCTACCCACGCCAGGTGGTCAAGCGCGCGCTGGCGCACAACGCGGCGGCGGCCATCCTGGTGCACAACCACCCGTCCGGGGTGGCCGAGCCCAGCCAAGCCGACCGCCTGTTGACCGAGCGACTCAAGGAAGCGCTCGGCCTGATCGAGGTACGGGTGCTCGACCACTTCATCGTCGGCGACGGCGAGCCGCTGTCGCTGGCCGAACACGGCTGGGTCTAGTTCAGCCGCACCTTGGCGAAGTCCTGGCGGCCGAAGGGGCTGACCTGGTAGCCGCTGACCCTGTCGCTGTGCAGGGCGAAGGCAGTGGGATGCGCCAGCGGCAGCCACAGGGCCTGCTGCTGGATGATCGCCTGGGCCTGTCCGTACAGCTCGCTGCGCCGCGCCTGGGCGCTGGCGGCCTTGCCCTCGGCGATCAGCCGGTCCAGCTGCGGGTCGCAGTAGCGGGCGAAGTTCAGCCCGGACTGCAGCGAGGCGCAGGCGAACTGCGGGGTGAGGAAGTTGTCCGGGTCGCCGTTGTCGCCGGCCCAGCCCATGAACAGCAGGTCGTGCTCGCCGGCCTTGGCGCGGCGGATCAGCTCGCCCCATTCGATCACGCGGATTTCGGCCTGGATGCCGACCTTGGCCAGGTCGGCCTGCAGCAGCTGGGCACCGAGGGTCGGGTTGGGATTCAGCAGGCTGCCGGAGGGGCGGGTCCAGATGGTGGTCTTGAAGCCCTCCGCCAGGCCGGCCTCGGCCAGCAGCGCCTTGGCCTTGGTCAGATCGTGGGCATAGCCGGGCAGGTCCTTGGCATGGCTCCAGGTGTTCGGCGGGTAGGGGCCGCTGGCCGGGATGGCGCTGCCTTCGAATACGGCCTGGAGGTAGCTGGCCTTGTCGAAGGCCAGGTTGATCGCCTGGCGCACCTGCGGCTTGTCCAGTGGCGGGTGCTGGCTGTTGAGGGCGACGAAGGCGGTCATGAAGGCCGGTGTCTCGCTCACTTTCAGCTTCGGTTCCTGGCGCGCCGCCTGCACGTCCAGCGGCTTGGGCGACAGGGCAATCTGGCATTCGCCGCGCTTGAGCTTCTGCAGGCGCACATTGGCGTCGGGGGTGATGGCGAACACCAGGCCGTCGATGGCCGGCTTGCCGGCGAAGTAGTCGGGGTGGGCGGCGTAGCGGATCACCGCGTCCTTCTGGAAGCGCTTGAGCACGAAGGGCCCGGTGCCGACCGGCTGGCTGTTGAGTTGCTCCGGCGTACCGGCGGCCAGCAGCTTGTCGGCATATTCCGCCGAGTAGATGGAAGCGAAGCCCATGCTCAGGGTGGCGAGGAAGGTGGCGTCCGGACGCCTGAGGACGAAGCGCACGCTCAGCGGCGTCGGCGCCTCGATGCGCTCGATCAGCGCCGGCCACTGCATGGACTGGGCGTGCGGATAACCGCTGGCGGCGACCTGGTGCCAGGGATGGGCCGGGTCGAGCATGCGCTGGAAGCTGAACAGCACGTCGTCGGCGTTCAGTTCGCGGCTCGGGGCGAACCACTCGGTGCGCTGGAACTTCACCCCCGGGCGCAGCTGGAAGGTCCAGCTCAGGCCGTCGGCGGAGACCTCCCAGCGCTCGGCCAGACTGGGCACCAGCTGGCCGGCCACGGCGTCGTAGTCGACCAGGCGGTTCATCAGCACGTCGGCCGAGGCGTTGGTGGTGGTCAGCGAGTTGTACTGCACCACGTCGAAGCCATCCGGACTGGCTTCGGTACAGACGCTGAGCACGGCGGCCTGGCTCAGCAGGGGCGCGAGCAGCAGGGGCAGGGCGGCAAGACGCATCTCGGTTCCTCCGATCAACAAGAACCCAACCCTAGACCATGGGCGCGAGAGCGACAACGAATTCCGGCGACGAGCGGTCATGCCTCTGCCGCTGCGAGGCTGCGCCGCTCCTGGCCGGCAGCGGCGCAGCCCGGCCCTGGCAATCCTTGCGAGTGACCTGCTGTTCTGGTATAAAGCAGCGCTCTTTTCTAGGGGCCCGGTCCTGCGGCAACGCAAAACGCCGGTAAGACCCCGAGAAACGCGGCGCTGAGCGCCAAATGACTATTGAGTTCAAGCGGCCAACCCATGCCGGGTTGGGCATGTGGTTTAGAGGGCTGAGGCATGTCGAGAGTCTGTCAAGTTACCGGTAAGGGTCCGGTAACCGGGAACAACATTTCCCACGCAAACAACAAAACCCGTCGTCGTTTCCTGCCGAACCTGCAGCACCATCGCTTCTGGGTCGAGTCCGAGAAGCGCTTCGTGCGTCTGCGCGTATCCGCCAAGGGCATGCGTGTGATCGACAAGCGTGGCATCGATGTAGTGCTGGCCGAGCTGCGCGCTCGCGGCGAAAAGGTTTAAGGAGAGAGTCATGCGTGAACTGATCCGTTTGGTGTCCAGCGCCGGTACCGGCCACTTCTACACCACCGACAAGAACAAGCGCACTACCCCCGACAAGATCGAAATCAAGAAATACGATCCGGTCGTACGCAAGCACGTGATGTACAAGGAAGCCAAGATCAAGTAATTGATCGGCTGCCTGTCGAAGAAGCCCGCCCTAATCGGCGGGCTTTTTTTATGCCTGACGGGTCGGCTGGCGCGGCCTTTGGTCGCGCAATTTTTTGCGCAACTCGACCTTCTGCGACTTACGTCACGCAAAACCGCGGTTTAGACTGCGCCGTTGCCATGGAACTGACTCATCCGCCAGCTTTTGGGGGGGTGTGGGCGCATGCGGGTTCGGGCACGTTCGTCATTCGCCCAGAGGCTTGCATGACCGCTCCAGCTCATTGTGTCGAAGTCCTGATTGCCGAAGCCGATCCCTGGACCTCCAACCTGCTCCAGCAGCTGGTGCTGGACGTGCGTGGCGATGCCCGCGTGCTGCAGGTCAGCGATGGCCAGGCGGCGCTGGCGCGTTGCAAGCGCCGGCTGCCCGACCTGGTGATCGCCGATGGCGAGCTGCCCGGCCTCGATGGCCTGGAGCTGCTGCGCCAGTTGCGCCGACACCCGCGGACTCCGGCGCTGCCGTTCGTGCTCATCAGTGGTCGCTTCGATGCCAGCAGCGTGCGTGCGGCGCGCCCGCTGGCGCCCAGTGCCTATCTGGCCAAACCCTTCAATGCCGAGGGTCTGCGCCAGCGCCTGCAGGCCCTGCTGCCTTCGGCTACGGCCGCGGTGGTGGTGCGTCAGCCGCTGCTGGTCAGCGAGCTGCATGATTTTCTCGATACGGTGCGCGAGGAAGGGCAGGGGGCGCCGCTGCTCAGCGATGTGCGTAATGCGGTGAGCCAGGGCCTGCAGGCCGGCGAGCAGGACCTGGGCGAGCTGGAGGCGGTATTCGCCAGCGACCCGCAGATCACTGCATTGCTGATCGCCGCCGCCAGCACCGCCGCCCAGCATCAGGGCGTGCCCTGTCAGACCCTGGCCCAGGCGCTGCATCGCCTGGGCGTGGCGCGTACGCTGAACCTGGTGCTGGGGCTGGCCCTGCAGCGCAATGCGCAATTGCGCGATCCGCGTCTGGCCGAGCTGGCTTCTCATGCCTGGCAGCAGGCGCGACGCAGTGCCGATCTGGCGCGCTGGCTGGCGCTCGAACTGAGGCTCGATGCCGAGCTGTGCTACACCGCCGGTCTGCTGCACAACCTGGGCGAGCTGGCCTTGTTGCGCAGCCTGCAGGACTGGCTGGAGGCGGGCGGCGAGTTGCGCGACGAGCAGATCGAGCAGGCCATGCAGCGCCGGGCGGCCAGCTTCGGTTCGGCCCTGCGTATCCGCTGGCGCCTGCCGTTCGGCCTGCGCGAGCTGATCGCGGCGTTCTATGGATTGGGCAGCGGTGTGTTCTCGCGCGAGGCACTGGTGCTCAATCTCAGCGGCCTGCTGCTGGCGCTGCCGCCCGGCGAGCAGCCGGCGAGCCTGGCCGAGGCGCGCTGCGTGCGCCTGTTGCGTCTGCATCAGGGGCTGCTCGAGCGCGTACCGGCGGAGCTCTATCAGGCCTGCTGAGTGCCGTGACGGCGCGCGTCATCGGCCAGCTGGCGCAGGGGTTGCGGGTGGCCGACGAAATAACCCTGGGCGTAGTCAATGCCCAGGCGGCGCAGGCAGTCCAGGCTGGCCTGGGTCTCGACGAACTCGGCGACGGTGACCAGGCCGAGTTGCGTGGCGATCTGGCGCATCGAGCCGACCATCGCCTGGTTGATCGGATCGTGCTCGATGCCGCGGATGAAGCTGCCGTCGATCTTCAGGATGTCCAGCGGCAGGTGGCGCAGGTAGGCATAGGAGGCGAAGCCGCTGCCGAAGTCGTCCAGCGCGACCTGCAGGCCCTGGCCGCGCAGTTCCTCGATCCACTGCGCGGAAACGCCCAGCTCGCCCAGGGCAACCATCTCGGTCACTTCGATGCACAGCTTGGCGGGCGGCAGGCCGTGGCGCTGCAGTTCGTCCTGCAGCAGGCGATGGAAGCCGCAGTCGAGCAGGGAACTGGCGCTGATGTTGACGTTGACCTGCGCCAGTTGCGCCAGGTGGCGCGGGTTGGCTGCCAGCCAGGCGCACAGGTGCTGGATCACCCAGCGGTCGATGGCGCCGAGAAAGTCGTAGCGCGCCGCTGCGTCGAGAAACTGTACCGGGCTGATCCACTCGCCGCTGTGCGGGTCGTGGTAACGCAGCAGCACCTCGTAGTGCAGGCCGGCGGCGGCGTTCTGCAGGGCCAGCACCGGCTGGAAGAACAGCTCGAAATGGCCGCGCTCGCAGGCCTCGCGCAGGCGGGTGATCCACTGCAGCTGGCGTTGATGCTCGAGCAGGGCGCCGTCGGCCGGGTTGAACTGCTGCACGCGGTTGCGGCCCTGATGCTTGGCCAGCTGGCTGGCGCTGCTGGCCCAGTTCAGCGCGGTTTCCCAGTCCCGTACGCCGGAACTCAGCGCCAGCATGCCGATGCTGACGTGCAGGCGGAACGGCCGTCCCTGCCAGGTGAAGACGAACTGCTCGACGGCCCGCCGCAGTTGCTCGGCCTGGTCCAGCGCAGCGGCGTCGTCGACCTCGCGCAGCAGCACGGCGAACTCGTCGCCGCCAACCCTGGCCAGTTCGGCATGGCGCGGCAACTGATGCTGCAGCTGGGCGGCCAGCTGGCGCAGCAACTGGTCGCCAGCCGAATGGCCGCACAGGTCGTTGACCTGCTTGAAGCGATCCAGTCCCAGCAGCAACAGGTGGCTGAAGCGCCGCTTGGCGGTGCCGCCGAGGGTTTCCGAGAGCAGCCTCTCCAGCTCGCGGCGGTTGAGCAGGCCGGTCAGGGCGTCGTGTGCGGCCAGTTGCTGCAGACGTTCTTCCAGGGCGCGGCGCTCGCTGAGATCGACCACTATGCCTTCGATGCAGTCTTGCTGGGCGCGCAGGTGCAGGGACAGGTAGACCCAGCGCGGGCGTTGCGCCAGGTCGTAGAGCTCGCATTCGCAGCTGACCGCGCCGCCCTGCTCGTCGAGCTGGCGCAGCAGTGAACGCCACTGCGCTTCCCCCACCAGGCGCTGCAGGGACAGCTTGTCGAGGTCATCCGGCAGCGGGTCGCTGCCGAGCAGGCGCGCCAGGCTCGGGTTGGCCTCCAGCAGGCGGCCGTCGCGCTGGCAGCGGAAGATGCCCTCGCCGCTGTGACGAAACAGCGCCTGGTACTGCTCCAGGTTGTCGATGGCCTGCGCCTGGCTGCTCAGCAGCACGCGACGCACGCGTTCCAGCTGTTTGTCGAGCAGGGCACCGAACAGCAGCATGCTCAATGCCGGCAGGTAGGCGTACAGCGCATAGAAGCCGGCCGGCAGCGGAATCAGCCCGGCGCGGCTCAGCGGCACCAGCAGCATCAGCACCAGCGCGGCGCTCCAGCACAGCAGGTAGCCGGGGGCGTAGGGGCGGCGCTGGACGATGCCGAGCACCATCAGCAGCAGCTGATAGAGGCCGGTGGCCAGGGTCAGCAGGTTCAACGTCTGGTAGGCGTAGGGATGTTCGACCAGCAGGCCGCCCACGCTGACCGCCAGGGTGGCGGCGAACAGCGCATTGCGCAGCCAGCACAGGCGCCCCAGTCGCAGACCGAGGGCGCTGGCGATGAACAGCGAGCTGAAGATCATCATGCCTGCGGTGGGCAGATTGACCAGCAGCTTGGGCAGATGCGGCCACTGTGGCCAGAGCAGCCCGGCCAGGTTGTACAGGCTGGCGTTGTACAGCGCCACGCACAGCGAGGTGAGGCTGAAGTAGGCCAGCTGCGCTTCGCGCAGGGTGCTGTACTTGACCAGATAGAACAGCGCCAGGGCGATCAGCACGCCGATCAGCAGACCGCTCTGCAGCCAGCTGTGGGCAATCAGTTGCTGGCCCTGCTGGGCACCGACCAGCTGCAGCGGCAGGTTGATCGCCGAATGACTCTGCACGCGCAGCAGCAGGCTGTGCGGGCCATCATCGAGCCGAGGCAGGCTGAGCAGAAACTGCGGATAGGGTTCGCCACGTTCGTCGAACGGACGTTTCGCGCCGCTGTACAGCGGACCCAGGGGCTGCTCGCCGTCGAACAGCCAGACCTCCAGATCATCGAGGAAGGTCTGGCCGATGATCAGTTGCAGGCGCTCGGCCGGCGGCGCCTGCAGCTGCACGGCGAGCCACCAGACGCTGCGCGTGTAGCCGATGCGGGCGGTGCCCTCGACCGGCTGGCCTTCGCGGGCGATGCGCTGCAGCACCTCGCTGGCGCTCAGCTGGCCGCTGGGGTCTTCCAGCAGCAGGCTGTGCTCGATGCTCACCGGGCTGGCCAGCTCGGCGGCGCTGAGCTTCAGCAGTGGCAGCGCGTCGCCGGCCCAGGCCGGCAGGGTGCAGGCCAGGCATAGCAGCAAGAGCAGTGAGCGAAGCGGTCGAAGCATCCTTGGCGCCTCATGGCTACTACGAGGGCGCCGAAGTCCGGTGGACGCAGTCGGGTCTGGGAGCGGTCAGGCGCAGATGGATTCTAGCCGACTACTGGCGCGATGATTGCGCGGCGAGTCTCATCCGTCGGGATCGCACGAGCAAAGGCCGCCCCCAGCGCCTCGATCAGGCCGCCTGCGTGCGCTCCTCGCGCGCCTGCGCTGCGCGGGTCCAGCGATTGGACCGGGCGAAGGTGCCGAAGTCGTTGAAGCGCACGCCCATCTCGCGCATCACCCGGTGGGCGAAGGGCACGGTCAGCTGGCGAACGTAGAAGGGCTCCTTGACCACGAAATGATGGATCGCATGGCTGCTGCCGAAGTTGAAGCAGAACGCCTGCAGCGGCCACAGCCACCAGGGGTTGAGCACCTGGGTTTGCTGGATCACGTTGCCCGGCTCGACATCGCCGTAGTAGTGCATGTTGGAGCTGACGAAGTGCAGGCAGAAGGTGCGCAGCACATTGGGGCCGACCAGCACCACCACGGCGACGTTCACCACCTGCATCACGCTCAGCGTGGTGGCCGACCAGGCGATCGGCGCGCCGAGGGCGGCGCTGGCCCAGTCCAGCAGATGGAAACCGAGGAACAGGTACCAGGTCGCCCAGTTGAGCAGCCCCAGCGGCGCATAGACCTTCAGCGTACGAGTGAGGATCAGCCTGCGGTGCTCGGGGTTCTTCGCCCGCAGCCAGCGGATGAGCGAACTCATCATGTTGTCGCCGACCATCAGCAGGCGCGCGATGCCCCAGGGCTCGCCGTTGGTGATGGCGCGCTCTTCCATGTCGGCTTCGCTGCCGGACACCTTGTGGTGGTTCAGGTGCAGGTGGCGGCGCACCCAGGGGTTGATGGTGCTCGGCCGCGCCAGCCAGACCAGCGCCAGCATCAGGTTGTGCGGCAGCGGCTGCTTGCGGAAATACATCGAGTGGATCAGGTCATGTTCGAGCTCGTGGGTCAGCGAGGCGAAGAAGGCATTGAGCAGCAGGCAGGCCCACCAGGGCAGATGGCCGCCGATGTACAGCGCCGCCGAGCCGATCATGCCGAGCAGGGCGAAGGCCAGGATGCCGGCACCGAGGGCGTCCTGATGCTGCAGGATCGGGTAGCGCTGACGCAGGGCGTTGCCGTGGGCCATCACCTGTTCACGGATATAAGCGGCGCGTTGCTGGTCATTAAGGCTTGCGGGAGAAGGGGACATGCCGACATCCTCTTGTTATCGGTTGTGACTTCACTGTGCCGTGACGGTCGTCAGAGCGCCCGACCGTGCACGCCAACCTGCCTACCGGATACGCCAATCTGCATGACCGCCGAACCCACCACCCTGGCCAGCTGGACCCGCGCCCTGCGCAAGCAGCTCGATGCCCTCGGGCTCGACAGCGCTGCCCTGTGCCGCGAAGCGGGGCTCGACCCGGCGCTGCTCGACGACCCCAACGCACGCTGCCCGCTATCGCTGACCACGCGCCTGTGGCAACTGGCGGTGGCCGCCAGCGGTGACCCGGCACTGGGCCTGAAGACCTCCCAGTACGTCAGCCCGACCACCTTCCACGCCCTGGGTTATGCGCTGATCGCCAGCAGCAGCCTGCGCGAGATGTTCGAACGCATCGTGCGTTACCACCGGGTGGTCAGCGATGCACTGCAGCTGGAGTTGCGCGAGGTGGGCGAGGCCTACGAGTTTCGCTTTCGTGTACCGCCAGGCAGCCCGGCACCTGCGCCCGAGGCACTGGACGCCTTCGCCGCGATCTACGTGCGTAGCTGTCGCAATCGTCTGAGCCGGGATTTCTCGCCGTTGCTGGTGCAGCTGCAACGGCCGCGACCGGCTGACCCGACGCCCTGGCAGGCGGTGTTCCGCGCGCCGCTGCAGTTCGAGGCTGACGAGAGCCTGCTGCGCTTTCCCCGCGCCGCCTTCGAGCAGCGCCTGGACGACGGCAACCCGGAACTGGCCGAACACAACGAGGCGGTATTGCGGCGCAACCTGGAACAACTGCAGGCGGCCAGTTGCAGCGAGCGGGTGCGCAGCTGCCTGGAGGCGCAGTTGCCCGACGGAGAGCCGTCCGCCGAGCGCATCGCCCAGACCCTGCACCTGAGCCTGCGCAGCCTGCAGCGCCACCTTGCTGACGAGGGCACCAGCTACGAGGCGCTGCTCGGCGAGACACGCCATGCCCTGGCCCTGCGGCATATGCGCGACCCGCGCTGTTCGATCAGCGAAATTGCCTACCTGCTCGGCTTCAGCGACAGCAGCAGCTTCGGCCGGGCCTTCAAACGCTGGACCGGGCAGACGCCGAGCCAGTACCGCGACGGATGCAACAACGCATGATCCAGTACGACCTGATCCTGGCCGGGGCCGGCCATGCCCATCTCGGTGTATTGCGCCGCTGGGCCCTGGTGGAGCGCCCGCCCGGTCGCATCGCCTTGCTCAGTCTCGGCCCCGAAGCCTGGTACGCCGGCATGTTGCCGGGGCTGATCAGCGGCCGCTTCAGCCCGGCCGATTGCCGCGTGGAGCTGCAGCCACTGTGCCGCGCGGCCAAGGTCGATCTGATCGAGGGCGAGATCGCTGCGCTGGATGCCGATGCCCGCGTGCTGCGCCTGGCCGATGGGCGCAGCCTTGCGGGCGAGTGGCTGTCGCTCAATGTCGGTGCCGGCATGGCCATCCCGCCGCAGCAGGGCGATGCCATGCAGGTACTGGCCGCCAGACCCATCGACAAGCTGCTCGAAGGCTGGCAGCAGTGGCAGGCCGAGCCGCGGCGCATGGCCATTCTCGGTGGCGGGGCCGGCGGCGTGGAGCTGGCCCTGGCGCTGGCCGACCAGGTGCCGGCGCTGGCGCTGTTCTGCGGCGGCACCTTGCTCGATGGCTTGTCGCCGGGGCTGCGCCTGCGTGCACTGGGCCATCTGCGTCAGCGCGGCGTGCAGGTGCGCGAGCATTGTCCGATCGGGCGGATCGAGGATGACTGGCTGCTCAGCGGCGACGAGCCGGTATGGCGCGGGCGGCGCCTGCTGCTGGCCAGTGGTGCGCGACCCTGGCCGTGGCTGACGGCCAGCCAGCTGGCCAGCGATGCAGCCGGGTTCATCGCCATTCGTCCGACCCTGCAGAGCGAATCCCACGCGCAGATCTTCGCCGTCGGCGACAGCGCCAGCCTCGACGGCATGCGCCGCAGCGGGCGCTTCGCGGTGCGCCAGGCCCCGGTGCTCGGCGCCAACCTGCAGGCCGCGCTGCAGGGCCGCCCGCTGCGCCAGTACCGGGCGCAATGGCAGAGCCTGGCCCTGCTCGCCACTGGTGACGGCGGGGCGTTGCTGGGCTGGCATGACTGGAGTGGCGGCGGGCAGCTATACGGGCATTGCAAGGACTGGCTGGACCGACGTTTCGTCAAGCGCCACCGCATGGTGGGGTAGCCGCCGTCGAACCGCTTGGGTGGCGACGCAACGGGTCAAGGCCGAAGCGGGCTTCTGCACGATCCGCTCATGCCACTGCCTTTGCCGTCGATACAGTGTATGCCGGCAGCCAACCCGCCTGCGCCGCTGGAACAGCCTTGCCCCGAGGCGCGGCGGCTGCGCAAGGCGGCGTTGGATTTATCGGCCTGCCAGGTGGAGGACCGTCTAAATTCATGGCAGGGTGCTACCAAAGTTTTATGGTGCCAGTGCTTCCAAGCTGCTCGAATCGCGGCCATGGTGCCCGGCTCTGATAGCGTGTTTTTTCGCCGGGCCTGCATCCACGTAGCCTGCTGCCCAGGTCGCGTGGGATATTCAGGGAGAGTGCCCGTCGTGACCCCGTCCGCCTACAGCGCCTCGCCGCGCACCAGAACAAGAACTCTGAGGTCGGTCATGCAAGCTGCCTTTATCCGTTCACCCGTTGCCTGTTTCCTCCATGCCGTGGGGCTGGCCGCGCTGATGCTGGTCTACCAGCAGGTGCAGCTGCCGGCGTACATCAGCGTGCCGTCCTTCCTGCTGCTGGCGCTGTGGCCCTGGCTTGGCCCCTGGCAGCGCCGCGACGATGCCGCCCCCGCCGTGCGGCAGGCCGCCAGCACGGACTTCGTCGAACTCAGCCGCGGCCTGTCGCGACATACCTGCCACAACGCGCTGTCCGCGGCCAAGGTGGCCCATGCCGTCAAGCATTTGGCCGAGCGCCTGCAGTCGCAACTGGCGGCGGTGCAGCAGGTCAGCCAGGCGGCCGAAGCCATCACCCATACCGAGCAGGACAGCGCGGCCCGCGCCGAACACACCCTGGCGGCTGCGCAGCATGTGCGTGAAGCCAGTGCCAGCGGCCAGGCCGAGCTCAATCAGGCCATCGCGCGCATGCAGCAGCTCAGCGCGCAGACCCTGGCCAGCCGCGAGCTGATCGACGGCCTGGGCAGCCGCACCGAACAGATCGAGCAGGTCACCCAGGTGATCCATTCCATCGCCAGCCAGACCAACCTGCTGGCGCTCAACGCCGCCATCGAGGCAGCGCGCGCCGGCGAGATGGGTCGCGGCTTTGCCGTAGTCGCCGACGAGGTACGCAACCTCGCCGCGCGCACCGCCAGTGCCACCGAGGAAGTCAGCCAGATGATCGCCGACATCCGCCAGCAGAGTACGGCGGTGGTCGCCCATATCCAGCGTCAGAGCCTTGAGCTGGAGCAGGCCGCGCAGCAGATCGAGACCGCCGGCAGCCGTCTGCACGGCATTGCCGACCAGGCCGAGGAGGTCGAGCAGCAGGTGGCGCAGATCAGCGCCGGCACCGCCGACAATCACCAGCGCCTGGCCAGCCTGTCGGCGGCTGCGCTGCAGCTGCAGGACGATGTACAGGGCAGCGAGGGGCAGACGCGGCAACTGGCCGCTGCCGCCGAACAGCTGGTCGGCCAGGCCGAGACGGTCAGCGAGCAGCTCGCCGAAGTGGGTCTGGACGACTATCACCAGCGCGCCTACGACCTCGCCCGCGAGGGCGCGGCAGCCATCGCCGCACAGTTCGAACAAGACCTGCAGGCCGGGCGTATCAGCCTCGACGACCTGTTCGATCGTCACTACCAGCCGATCCCAGGCACCCAGCCGCAGAAGTACCGCACCCGCTTCGACCAGTACGCCGATCAGGTGCTGCCGGCGCTGCAGGAGCCCTTGCTCAAGCGCCACGAAGGGCTGGTGTTCGCCATCTCCACGACTCCGGAAGGCTACGTGCCCACGCACAACGCCGCCTTCAACCACCCGCCCACCGGCGATGCCGCGGTGGATGCCGCCAAGAGCCGCGGCAAGCGCCTGTTCAACGACCGCACCGGTATCCGTTGCGGCAGCCACAGGCAGGCCCTGCTGCTGCAGACCTACATGCGCGATACCGGCGAGCTGATGCATGACCTGTCGGTACCCATCATGGTGCAGGGGCGGCATTGGGGCGGCTTGCGTCTGGGCTATCGGCCAGAGCCTTGAATTGTTTGCGTTCTGCTGAGCGCCGCTTGAAAGCTGGTGCGCATGGTGTTCAGCCGGGAGACATAGGTAACGGGTGTCGGGAGACATAGGTAACGCATTTAGGCTACCGGTGTTCGTCGAATCGGGAGATCGAGAGATGCCGTGGCCGGAGCGCAGCACTATGTCGATAAGGCGAGAGTTTGTTCTGTTGGCGGGGCAGCCCGAAAGTAATGTGCGGGAGCTCTGTCGGCGATATGGCATCAGTCCTAGAACTGGCTACAAATGGCTGGATCGGTACCGTGAGCATGGCGATGCCGGTTTGCAGGACCGGTCCCGGCGTCCCCTGAGCAGCCCAGGGCGCAGCGATCCGAGGCTGGAGCAAGCGGTGGTGCAATTGCATCACCGCTATCCCTACTGGGGTGCTCGCAAGCTGCGCAGCTTATTGCGCAGCGCGGACATTGATCCGCCCCATCACAGCACCATCGATGCGATCCTCAGGCGCCACGATTGTCGTGTTCGCTATCACAACGAACAGACGCAACCGCCGGCTAATCACCGTTTCGAGCACCCGAACCCGAACGATCTCTGGCAGATCGACTTCAAGGGCCACGTCGCCCTCAATGATCGCCGTTCGTCTCGCTGTCATCCCTTGACCCTGCTGGACGATCACTCACGCTTTTCGCTCTGCCTGCAAGCCTGCGAGGGAGAGCGGCTGGAGCAGGTGAAACCGCATCTGATCGAGGTCTTTCGCCAGTACGGTTTGCCGCGGCGCATAACCGCCGACAACGGACCACCCTGGGGCTCCAATATCGCCGGCGGGCTATCCACACTGGAAGTTTGGCTGATGCGCTTGGGCGTCGAGGTCAGCCATAGCCGGCCTTATCACCCGCAGACCCAGGGCAAACTGGAGCGCTTCCACCAGACACTCAAGCGTGAAGTACTGCATGGCGCGTTCAGCGATTTGCAGCACTGTCAGCAGGCGATGAACCGGTGGCGGGACGAGTACAACCACTACCGCCCGCACGAAGCCCTGGACCAACGACCGCCCATAGAGCGCTATCGACCCAGCCCCCGCAGCTACCCGGAGCAATTGCCAACAATCGAATACGAACCGGAAGACCACGTGGTGAGAGTCCGTCGGACCGGGCAGGTGTCTTTCAAAGGGCTCAACGTCTTCGTCAGTGGCGGTTTGTATGGAGAGAATGTCGCTATCCGCCCAACCGCCGAAGATGGCGTCTACGATGTGGTCTTCATTCGAAAAACGCTACGCCAGATAGACTTGAGGCAGCGGGCAACATGATCATCAACCTGTTACCCATGTCTCCCGACAGGTGTTTACCATGTCCCCCGGCTGAACACCCGGCGCACCATTTTTCAAGCGACAGCATTGGCCGGTGCGCACGGCGCATCCTACGGGATGGCTTGTAGCCCGAGGCTTGTCGCTCCAAACTAGGCGCCATGAAGAATTCAGCCCCCATCTCGCTCAAGCATCACTTCCTGATCGCCATGCCGCACATGGCCGATCCGAACTTCGCGCAGACCGTCACCTACCTGGTCGAACACAATGAGCAGGGTGCGATGGGCCTGGTGATCAACAAGCCCAATGGCCTCAGCCTGGCCGACGTGATGGAGCAGCTGCGCCCCGAGGAAGAGCCGGCAGCGCTGTGCCACAGCCTGCCGATCTTCGCCGGCGGCCCGGTACAGACCGACCGCGGCTTTGTCCTGCATCCGGCTGGCATGCAGTTCCAGGCGACCCTGGAGCTGGGCGAGCTGGGCCTGTCTACCTCGCAGGACGTGCTGTTCGCCATCGCCGACAGCATTGGCCCGGACAAGTACCTGATCGCCCTCGGTTACGCCGGCTGGGAGGCCGGGCAGCTGGAGGCGGAGCTGGCCGACAACGCCTGGCTGACCTGCCCGGCCGATAGCAGCATTCTCTTTGACCTGCCCTTCGATCAGCGCCTCAATGCCGCGGCAGCACGCCTGGGGGTCAACCTCAGCCTGCTCACCTCGCAGGTCGGGCACGCCTGATGAGCGACAAGCCACTGCGCCTGCTACTGGGCTTCGACTATGGCACCAAGCAGATCGGCGTCGCCGTCGGCCAGGTAATCACCGGCCAGGCCCGCGAGCTGTGCGTGCTCAAGGCGCAGAACGGCGTGCCGGACTGGAGCCGCGTCGAGGCACTGATCAAGGAATGGCAGCCGGACGCCGTGGTGGTCGGTCTGCCGCTGAACATGGACGGCACGCCCAGCGAGATGAGCGCCCGCGCCGAAAAATTTGCCCGCCGCCTCAATGGCCGCTTCAACCTGCCCGCCTACACCCACGACGAGCGCCTGACCACCTTCGAGGCCAAGGGCCAGCGCCTGCGCGAAGGCCAGAGCGGCGGTTATCGTGAGCGCCCGGTCGATGCCATTGCCGCCGCCCTGCTGCTGCAGGGCTGGCTAGAGGAAAACTGTCCGGGCTGAGCGAGTCGGCCCGCACCAAGGAGTTTCGCCATGCTACCGAACCCCAACGACCTGCTGCCGGCCATGGCCAGCGCCCTGACCCAGCATCTGAACCAACGCCAGATCAGCGAGCCGCGCTTCATCGGCATCCGCACTGGCGGCGTCTGGGTCGCCCAGGCCCTGCTGCAGGTGCTGGGACGTGATGACGCCCTGGGCATCCTCGATGTCTCCTTCTACCGCGACGACTTCACCCAGAACGGCCTGCACCCGCAGGTACAACCGTCCGAACTGCCGTTCGAGATCGAAGGCCAGCACCTGGTGCTGATCGACGATGTACTGATGAGCGGGCGCACCATCCGCGCTGCGCTGAACGAGCTGTTCGACTACGGCCGCCCGGCCAGCGTGACCCTGGTCAGCCTGCTCGACCTGAATGCCCGCGAGTTGCCGATCCGCCCCGACGTGGTCGGCGCCACCCTGTCGCTGGCGACCAACGAGCGGGTAAAATTGTCCGGCCCCACGCCGCTGACCCTCGAACTCCAGACGCTCGCCAACTGAGACTCCCCGCGATGACGCCACTCGCCGCCAAGCGCCCGCTGCAGCTGAACGACCAAGGTCAGCTGCGTCACTTCCTCTCACTCGACGGCCTGCCCCGCGAGCTGTTGACCGAAATCCTCGACACCGCCGACTCCTTCCTCGAAGTCGGCGCGCGCGCGGTAAAGAAAGTCCCGCTACTGCGCGGCAAGACCGTGTGCAACGTGTTCTTCGAGAACTCCACGCGCACCCGTACCACCTTCGAACTGGCCGCCCAGCGCCTGTCGGCCGACGTCATCAGCCTCAACGTGTCGACCAGCTCGACCAGCAAGGGCGAGACGCTGTTCGACACCCTGCGCAACCTCGAGGCCATGGCCGCCGACATCTTCGTCGTGCGCCATGCCGACTCCGGCGCCGCGCACTTCATCGCCGAGCACGTGTGCCCGAACCTGGCGATCATCAACGGCGGCGACGGTCGTCACGCGCACCCGACCCAGGGCATGCTCGACATGCTCACCATCCGCCGCCACAAGGGCGACTTCGAGAATCTGTCGGTGGCCATCGTCGGCGACATCCTGCACTCGCGGGTGGCGCGCTCGAACATGCTGGCACTGAAGACTCTGGGTTGTCCGGATATCCGCGTGATCGCGCCGAAGACCCTGCTGCCCATCGGCCTGGAGGAAAGCTACGGCGTGCGCGTGTTCACCGATGCCAACGAAGGCCTCAAGGATGTCGACGTGGTGATCATGCTGCGCCTGCAGCGTGAGCGCATGCAGGGCGGCCTGCTGCCCAGCGAGGGCGAGTTCTACCGCCTGTTCGGCCTCACCGAGCAGCGCCTGAAACTGGCCAAGCCCGATGCCTTGGTGATGCATCCGGGCCCGATCAACCGCGGCGTGGAGATCGAATCGGCGGTGGCCGACGGCCCGCAGTCGGTGATCCTCAACCAGGTCACCTACGGCATCGCCATCCGCATGGCCGTGCTGTCCATGGCCATGAGCGGGCAGAACGCCCAACGTCAACTCAACGCCGAGGAGGCCAACTGATGCGTACCGCAATCCTCGGCGCCCGCGTGATCGACCCGGCCAGCGGCCTGGACCGGGTCGCCGACCTCTATATCGACGGCGGCAAGCTGGCCGCCATCGGCCAGGCCCCGGCCGGTTTCACTGCCGACAAGACGCTCGACGCCCAGGGCCTGATCGCCGCCCCCGGCCTGGTCGACCTGTCCGTGGCCCTGCGCGAGCCCGGCTACAGCCGCAAGGGCAGCATCGCCACGGAAACCCTGGCCGCCGCGGCCGGCGGCGTCACCAGCCTGTGCTGCCCGCCGCTGACCAAGCCGGTGCTGGACACTCCGGCGGTGGCCGAGCTGATCCTCGATCGCGCCCGCGAAGCCGGGCACACCAAGGTCTTCCCCATCGGCGCACTGAGCAAGAATCTCGCCGGCGAGCAGCTGGCCGAGCTGGTCGCCCTGCGCGATGCCGGCTGCGTCGCCTTCGGCAACGGCCTGGACAACTTCCGCAGCGCCCGCACCCTGCGCCGCGCGCTGGAATACGCGGCCACCTTCGACCTGCAGGTGATCTTCCACTCGCAGGATGCCGACCTGGCCGAAGGCGGCCTGGCCCACGAAGGCCCGACCGCCAGCTTCCTCGGCCTGGCCGGCATTCCGGAAACCGCCGAGACCGTGGCCCTGGCCCGCGACCTGCTGCTGGTGGAACAGAGCGGCGTGCGCGCGCACTTCAGCCAGATCACCAGCGCCCGTGGCGCCGAGCTGATCGCCAATGCTCAGGCCCGCGGCCTGCCGGTGACCGCCGATGTGGCGCTGTACCAGCTGATTCTCACCGACGAGGCGCTGATCGACTTCTCCAGCCTCTATCACGTGCAGCCGCCGCTGCGCTCGCGTGCCGACCGCGACGGACTGCGCGAGGCGGTGAAGGCCGGGGTGATCTCGGCCATCGCCAGCCACCACCAGCCGCACGAGCGCGACGCCAAGCTGGCGCCCTTCGCCGCCACCGAGCCGGGCATCAGCAGCGTGCAGCTGCTGCTGCCGCTGGCCATGAGCCTGGTACAGGACGGCCTGCTCGATCTGCCGACACTGCTGGCACGCCTGTCCA
>Ga0247725_1000432_pt1 | contig 31948 bp, 34 predicted proteins | sample OKSTACKMCFT3sol_FD_183021 | JGI IMG/M metagenome (GOLD analysis project Ga0247725, IMG submission 183021) | Subsurface sediment microbial communities from gas well in Oklahoma, United States - OK STACK MC-FT3-sol | ecosystem: Environmental > Terrestrial > Deep subsurface > Rock core/Sediment...
GGAGCGGAGCGCGTGACGTCGTTACTCGACGGACTCGAGCGCGCGAACCTCACGCCTCGCACGCTTCGCGAATGGCTGCTGGTCGCCAGTCTGGCTCTGATCTATTGCGTCGGCGCGGTGGTCAGCCTGCGCTGGGCCGTGGTGCCGGGCGCGGGGACGGCCTTCTGGCCCTCCGCCGGCGTCGCGCTCGCCGCGGTCGCCTATTACGGCCCGCGCGTCTGGCTGGGCGCGCTGCTGGGCCGCCTGCTGACCTTCTGGGTGATGGCCGCGCCGCAGCCCCTGTGGAGCCAGCTTGTGATCGCCACGGCCACCGCGCTCGGCGCGCTGGTCCCGGTGCTGATCCTCAACCGCCTGAAGACCAACGCCAAGCTCGACAGCCTGCCCAGCGCCCTTTGGCTGGTGATCGGCGCCGGCGCCGGCGGGGCGACCATCTCGGCGGGCGCCGGAGCCCTGATGCTGCTGCTGAGCGGCTCGCCGGTCGGCAAGGTCGATCAGGCCTTCGTCAACTGGTGGTTCGGCTTCCTGACCGGCGTCCTGACCTTCGCGCCGGTGTTCATGACCTGGCGCGGCGCGCTGGAGCGATGGACGCCGACCCGGATTGGCCATCTGACGCTGATCTGCGTGGCCACCGGCGCGCTGGCCTATCTGATCTTCCTGCGCGGCGAAGGGGCCTATTCACGGGCCTGGTTCGTGTTTCCGCTGCTGGTCTGGGCGGGTCTGGCCTTCGACACGCGCGGCGCGGCCCTGGCTTCGCTGCTGGTCAGTCTGTGCGCCTTCCTCGGCACCTTGCAGGGCAACGGCCCCTTCCACGGCGCCGGGACATCCGGCGCGATCCTGCTGACCCAGCAGTTCGTGGCCGTGATGGCCTCGACCACCCTGATCCTGGCCGCCGTCGCCAGCGAGCGGCGCGGCCGCGAGGCGCTGGAGCGCAGCGAGAGCCGCTACAAGGCCGAAAGCGCCGCCCTGGCGGTGCTGAACCAAACCGGCGCGGTGATCGCCGCCGAGCTCGACCTGGAGCGCGCGGTGCAGGTGGTGATCGACGCCGGCGCCGCCCTGACGCGCGCGCGCTATGCGGCGTTCTTCTACACCGCGCCCGACGCCCAGGGCCACTCGATGATGCTCTACGCGCTGTCGGGCGCGCCGCGCTCGGCCTTCGATGCGTTCGGCCATCCGCGCGCGACCGAGGTCTTCGCGCCGACCTTCGAGGGGATCGCCACGATCCGCTCGGGCGACATCACCCAAGACCCCCGCTACGGCCGCAACGATCCGCATTTCGGCATGCCCAAGGGCCACCTGCCGGTGCGCAGCTATCTGGCCGTGCCGGTCCGTTCGCGCTCGGGCGAGATCATCGGCGGCCTGTTCTTTGGCCATTCCGATCCGGACGTGTTCGACGAGCGCGCCCAGTGGCTGGCGGAGGGGGTGGCCTCGCACGCGGCCATCGCCATCGACAATGCTCGCCTCTACCAGTCGGCCCAGGCCGAACTGGCCCAGCGCCGCCGCGCCGAGGAGCTGCAGCGGCTGCTGATCAACGAGCTGAACCATCGGGTGAAGAACACCCTGGCGACGGTCCAGTCCCTGGCGGCCCAGACCCTGCGGTCCTCCGATGATCTGGCGACGGCGCGCGAGGCGTTTGATCGACGGCTGATGGCTCTCTCGGCGACGCACAATCTGCTGACCCAGTCCAGCTGGGCCAGCGCCGAGCTGGGCGATCTGGTTCGCCAGGCGGCCGAGCCGTTCGTGGCCGATCGGTTCATCGCCCAGGGGCCCTCGGTCAGCTTGTCGCCGGCCCGGTCGCTGGCTCTGTCGATGGCGTTGCACGAGCTCAGCACCAATGCGCTGAAATACGGCGCCTTGAGCGTCGCCGACGGCGTCGTGCGCCTGACCTGGCGCGTGACGGCCGGCCAGCTGGAGCTGGTCTGGGCGGAGGAGGGCGGGCCCCCGGTCGTCGCGCCCACGCGGCGGGGCTTCGGCACCCGCCTGATCTCCCAGGCCCTGGCCCGCGAGTTGCGCGGCCAAGTGCGGCTGGAGCACGATCCGGCCGGGGTGCGGTGCGAGATCCGCTTTCCGCTGGACGCCGAGGACGCGCCGGGGCCGGCGCGGGAAATCCCCGAGGTCTAGAGCGGGCGACCGCCTTACCGCTTTGGCTCCAGGCTGTGGAGATAGGCTTTCAGGTCCGCCCGCTGGTCGTCGTCGAACTTGGCCATGGGCATGCGCGGATGGGTGCGGGGCGAGCCTTCCTCGGGCGGCGTCGGCGGGGCCAGCATGCCCTCGTCCAGCAGGGCGTCTAGGCCCCCCTTCCGATAGCGCTCGTGCAGACGCGCGAACGGCGGAGCATCCGGAAGCGGGCTCTTGGTCCCGCGCACCGCGTGACAGCCGCCGCAAGCGCGTTGCGCGATCCGTTCGCCATTGGCGGCGGACGCCTGGCCGAGGGCCGGCGAGGCGACCAGCGCCAAGCCCACGGCCAGCAGGGCGATCCTCACGCCGCGCCCTCGAAGTCCAGCACCACGCGGCCTTCGATGGCGCCCTTTTCCATGCGGCTGAAGATGTCGTTGATCGCGCTCAGGCCCTCGGTCGAGACCGTCGCCTTGACCCGGCCGTCGGCGGCGAAGGCCAGGGCCTCCTGCAGGTCCAGGCGCGTGCCGACGATCGAGCCGCGCACCGTGATCCCGCGCAGAACGGTGTCGAAGATCGACAGCGGGAAGTCGCCCGGCGGCAGGCCGTTCAGCGACACCGTGCCGCCGCGCCGGACCATGCCGAGCGCCTGGCTGAAGGCCGTGCGCGAGACCGCCGTCACCAGCACGCCCTGCATGCCGCCGACCTTGGACTGGAACACGGCGACGGGATCCTCGCGGCTGGCGTCGACCGTCAGCTCGGCCCCCAACTCGCGAGCCAGGTTCAGCTTGTCTTCCGCGACATCGACGGCGGCGACCTTGAAGCCCATGGCCTTGGCGTATTGCACGGCGAGGTGTCCCAGGCCCCCGACGCCCGAGATCGCCACCCAATCGCCGGGTTTGGCGTCCAGCATCTTCAGGCCCTTATAGACCGTGACCCCGGCGCACAGGATCGGCGCGGCCTCGACATAGGAGAGGTTGGCCGGGATCAGGCCGACATAGTCGGCGTCGGCCAGCACGTATTCGGCGAAGCCGCCGTCGACCGAATAGCCGGTGTTCTGCTGCTTTTCACAGAGCGTCTCCCAGCCGGCCAGGCAGTGGACGCAGCGACCGCAGGCGGTGTGAAGCCAAGGCACGCCCACCCGGTCGCCGATCTTCAGATGCTCGACATCCTCGCCCAGCTCGACCACGGCGCCGACGCCCTCGTGGCCGGGCACGAAGGGCGGGGACGGCTTGATCGGCCAGTCGCCATGCGCCGCGTGCAGATCGGTGTGGCAGACGCCGCAGGCGGCGATCTTGACCAGCACCTGACCGCGTCCGGGCTTGGGGCGGGGGCGGTCCTCGATCACCAGCGGCTGGCCAAAGGCGCGCACCACAGCGGCCTTCATCATCGTGTCCATTGGCGTTCTCCCGGAGCTCTAGCGCTTGGGCGGCGATAGTACCCCGGCCGGGGCGCGATCGCAGTCGGGGCGACTACCTATGGTTCGGCCGCGAGCCGTTCCAGCGTCCGCGGATCCCGCGCGCCGCCGAAGTACTTGCCCAGCGCTTGGCCGAACGCGGGTTCGTCCGGGGCCGCGGCCTGGAACAGGGTCAGGCTGGAACGCAGCTTCAGATCGTCGGGCGAGCCGAACACGGCGTGAGCGTCGTCGCCAGGCAGGGCGTTGATCGTCGCCGCCACCTCGCGCAGGCGCGGCCCCAGCACCGGATGCGCCAGATAGGCCTTGGCTTCGGCCAGGTCGGCGATCGCGTAGAAGCGCGCGGTCGGGCTGGAGCCCAGGCCCTGGATCTGCGGAAAGACGAACCACATCCAGTGGCTCTCCTTGCGCCCGCGACGCAGCTCGGCCAGCGCGGTCTGGTAGGTCGAGGCCTGCGCCTCGACGAAGCGGGAAAGGTCGGCCATGGGCGAGATCCTCCGTCGGTTCTTCGGCGGATCAAACGCGCAGCGCGCGCATCCGCGGCTCCACGTCGCTACGGAACCTGCCAGAGATCCTCTAACCGGTAGTGCAGAATGCGCCCCACGGGCTCGATCGCGGCGACCACGTCAGGGCGTTTTCGCAAGGCGGCTCCGGCCTTGTCGTCCGACGCCGCGGCGATCTGGAGGCGCAGAAGCCAGTCTTCCTTGCCGGCGTCCGCCATTTCGGAGGCCTCGATAATCGCGGCGCGGGCGGCGGGCCAATCCTTGGCGTCGGTGGCGATGCCGGCGATCATCAGCGCGATGGCGTGGCGCATCGGGGCCGGCGCCTTCGCGAAATAGGGCGAGCGGCGCGCGCGCTCCAGCACCTCGCGAGCGTGGGCGTAGTCGCCTTTCTGCAGGTCGGCCCCGACCTCCTGGATCGCCAGGTCGAAGCTCTCCTGCGAGGACGGCGGCGGCGCGGCCTGCGGCCTGGTGTCGGCCATGGCTGATCCGGTCAGCAGCGCCGCAGCGGCGGCGGCCAGGGCCAATCGACGCAAACTCGCCCCCTCGAAAGGCATCGAACTCAGGGTTGCACAACAGCACGGCGCGGGTCGCGGAGGCAATGTCGAGCGCCGCCATTGACTCCCTCTCATACTGTGTGACATACAGTGTGCGTCACACACCATGTGATGCACACTATGTGGCGCACACGTTCATGCCGACCGATACGGACATCTTTGAATCGCTCCGTCAGGAGCTGCGGCGGGGGACGCTGATCCTCGCCGTCCTCGCCCAGCTGCGGGAGGAGCGCTACGGCTACAGCCTGCGCCAAGCCCTCGCGTCGGTGGGCGTCGAGATCGACGAAGGCGCGCTCTACCCCATGCTGCGCCGGCTGGAGGCCCAAGGGCTGCTCGCCAGCGAGTGGCGCGAGGAAGACAAGCGCAAGAAGCGTTTCTACCAGCTGTCGGACGAGGGCAGGGCCGTGCTGGTCCGCCTGGCCGACGAATGGCGCGCGATCAACGCCGCCCTCGAGCCTCTGCTCGAGCCTGCCCCTTCTGGAGACCAGAAGGGATGAGCAGGCTCGATTTCAAACACTTACGGCGTGGCGAGCGCCGAAACCGCCAACACTTTCGGCTGCCGCGCCGATGACAGCGGCGACCCTCACCAAAGGACCCCATGACATGAGCGATCTCGTGGATCGTTATCTCGCCGCCGTGGCGGCCCTGCTGCCCAAGGCGCAACGCGAGGACATCATCGCCGAACTGCGCGATCTGATCGTCAACCGCATCGAGGAGCGGGAGGCGGTCCTGAGCCGCCCGCTCGACAAGCGCGAGGTCGAAGAGCTGCTTCGCGAGATCGGCCATCCGATCGCGGTCGCCGGGCGTTACGGCCCGCGCACGACCCTGATCGGCCCCGAGCTCTATCCGTTCTGGATGTTCGGCGTGAAGGTGCTGCTGGCCATCGCCGCCCTGGCGGCCGTCATCCCGGCCGGCGTGGCCCTGCTCACGGCCCACGGCGATGCGCGGCTGGTGATGCGCACGGTGAACGACTTCATCCCGACGGCCCTCAGCCTGATCGGCTTCGCCACCGTGGTCGGGGCGGCGATCGAGCGCGGCTGGATCAAGCTGGGCGACTTCACCAACTGGAAGGTCAGCGAGCTGCCGCGCGTACCCGACAGCAAGGACTGGTTCGCCAAGAGCCGGTTCGACGGCCTGTTCGAGCTGGTCGCCATGGGGCTGTTCATCGCCTGGTGGACGGGCGTCGTCGCGTTCCCCGTGGGTAATGTGATCACCACGCGCGGGGGGCAGGCGTTCCTGCAGGTCTCGCCTGTGTTCCAAGAGCTCTACTGGCCCATTCTGGCCCTGGCGGTCGTTCAGGTGGTTTCGTCTCTCTTCCTGGTCGTCAAGCCGGGCTGGACCGCGGCTCGCAATCTCGCCGAGATCGTCGGCGCGGTGGGCGGCGTCGCCTTGGTCTGGGCGCTGTGGCCCGCTCAGCCCCTGGTCACGGTGCTGGCGCCCGCGGCGTCGGAGGCGGGTCTGGCCAACCTGCAGCGCGTTCTGGACCTGACCTTCGAAATCACCCTGTGGGCCGCCGCCGCCATCTACCTGCTCAAGGTCGCGGTCCACGGCTGGCGCCTCGCCCGGGGGCGCTAAAAGTCCCCCGGCGGAAAGCTCAGCTTAAGGTTCCGTATTAACCTTTTTATCGCGATGGCTGCGGCGGGCGAGGTCGCAGTTCCAGCGCCACCATGGGTGGAAATCAGGCGGCGTAAGGGTTTTGAGGGCGAAAAAAATCGTCGATCGCTCCTGTCCAGCTTTTTACGCGGATTCAACGGATTAACGATTTGACGCTGCGACCGGAGCGCGCAAGGGGGCTTTGGACGGGCCCGGAGCGCTTGCGAGTCGGTCACCAATCGTTCATAAGCCGCTAACAGCGGGATCTTGGCCACGTCGTGATACGGCCAATCCCCCGCTTCGAAGGCCTCCCCGACAGTGCTTTTCCGGGGATCTCGAAGCGGTTTTTGTCGGGGGGCCCGAGCGCCCTCGCCGCGCAGGACACGAGTTTTGTATATCAAGTCGCAGACGCGCGCGGACGCGCGCGGGCTGGTCGGCGCCGTATTGGTCGGATCCATCACGGGTCTGGCCCTGGGCGGCGTTTACCTGATCGGTGGCCTGGCCCAATCGGCCTCCACACACGCCCGCGTCGCCCGCTTGGCCGATGGCGCCTCCGGAAGCTTTTCGGACGCGGCCCTGGTCAGCGCGGCTACGCGTATGGACCCCGGCGCCCTCGCCGTGGCCAAGCGTCATGATCCCTTCCTTTTCGCCGCCGTCGATCAGCGCGATCGTCAGTCGGCCCAGCTGGCCGCCCGCCTCGAAGGCGCCGGCGCCAGCCTGATGCCCGGCCAGAGCGGCCGCACGGGCCCCCTGATGCTGCGGGCCAGCTTCGGTTCGGCCTTCGGCCCCGGCGCCGCCGGCCCGTTCCAACTGGCCAACGCCCTGGAAAGCTCGCGCGAGCTGGAGTGCCTGGCCGACGCCATCTATTACGAAGCCCGCGGCGAGACCCCCAGCGGCCAGGCGGCCGTGGCCCAGGTGGTCATGAACCGCGTGCGTCACCCGGCCTTCCCGAAGTCGATCTGCGGCGTGGTGTTCCAAGGCGCCTATAACCGCACGGGCTGCCAGTTCAGCTTCGCCTGCGACGGTTCGATGCGCCACGCCCGGGACGTCAGCGCCTGGAACCGGGCCCGCAAGATCGCCGCCCGCGCGCTGTCGGGCGCGATCAGCAACCAGGTCGGCTCGGCGACCCACTTCCACACCACCAACGTCTCGCCGGGCTGGGGCCCGCGCCTGCTGCGGGTGGCTCAGGTGGGGATGCACATCTTCTATCGTTTCGGCCGTCACAACGCCTCGGCCGCGCACCTGCCGACCGTGGACGACATCGCGCCTTCGGACATCGCCAGCCTGACCGCCGACGGCAAGCCGCCGGTCGTCTACGCGGCCAGCGCCATCGCCCATATCGAGCCCGCCTCTACGCATGGGCAGGGCGGTCCGCTGGGTCCGGTGATCGAGCCCGCCTCGGCCCCGATCGCCACCGCCAAGGCGCTGGCGCCGGCCGCCGACAAGGCGGTCGCCAAGCCGATCCCGATCTCGACCGAGCGCGCGCCGCTGGACGGCCTCAAGTCGACAGTAGGGGCCGCGAGCGGAGCTGCTTCCTAACCATGTTGGGCATGTGGCTGGTGGCGAAGCGCATCTGCTTCGCCCGCTTGCCCACGAAGTAGTGCAGGGCCTTGCCCTGCGCCGCCTCCCAGACCACCTTGGCGGCGTCCTCGACCGGATAGACTTCCAGGCCGCCGGCGCGCAGGGCGTCGCTCATGTGCTCGTTCGTGCCTGACGCGCCGGCGTTCAGGATCGGCGTCTCGATGAACCAAGGCATGACGCAAGCGACGCTGACGCCGTGGCGGCCGTATTCGACGTCGAGCGCCTCGGAGAGGCCGCGCACCGCGAACTTGGTGGCCGAATAGACGGCCAGCTTCGGCGAGCCATAGAGCCCCGCGCACGAAGCGACGTTGATCAGCCGACCGCCGGCCGCCTTCAGTAGCGGAAGCCCCGCCCGCGCGCCGTTGATCACGCCCTTGATGTTGACGTCGACCTGGATGTCGCAATCGGCGTCGGACATGTCCTCCAGCACCCCGAAGCGGGCCACGCCGGCGTTGTTCAGCAGGACGTCGGCCTTGCCCCCTGTCTCGCGACTGAAGTCGCCCAAGGCGTTTTCCCAGCCCTCGCGGTCGCGGACGTCCAGCGGATGGATCGAGCCGTTGGCCGGACCGATCGCCGCCAGGGCGGCCTTCAGCCCGGCCTGGTCGATGTCCGCGAGGCCCACGAACCAGCCCCCGGCCGCGAAGCGCTTGGCGCACGCCAGGCCGATGCCGCTGGCCGCGCCAGTGATGAAGATGCTCTTGCGACCGTTGGCGGCCATGATCTTTCCCGTCCCGATATCCTTGTTATCGCTGATCAGATGCGGAGAGATCGAACGGGTCAAGAGTCCATGCGGCGATCTTGTCAGGCTTGGCCATAGGCGAGAATGATTCCGCCACTGTCAGCCTTCGAGTCCGCGCATGACCCACGAACATCTCGACCACCTCTCGCTCGACCTGCTGGGGCGTCCCTATGACGAGCTGAACGATGTGCAGAAGCGCGTCATCGACCTGATCCTGGCCGAGCAGCCGTCGGATCCGCGGCTGTTGCTGGACGAGGAGGGCACGTTCTGGACGCGCCTGGCCGACCGGGTGGCGGCCGTGGGCGGCTCCTGGGGCTTCATCGGCGGCTTTGGCTTGGCGCTGCTTCTCTGGATGGGTTGGAACGTGGCGGCCCGGGGGCAGGGCCTGGCCTTCGACCCCTACCCCTTCATCTTCCTGAACCTGCTGCTCTCGACCCTCGCGGCCGTCCAGGCGCCGGTGATCATGATGAGCCAGAACCGTCAGGCGGCGAAGGACCGCCTGACCGCCGAGCACGACTACGCGGTCAATCTGCGGGCCGAGCTTGAGATCATGCGGGTGATCGACAAGCTGGACGCCTTGCGCAGCGACGAGCTGATGGTGCTGTGCCGAGAGCACGCCGCGCGGCTGGCGGTGCTGCAGGACGAGGTGGCGCGTCTGCGGGCGGAGCGTCCCTAGAGCTTCAGGCCGAACTTTGGTCCCGCCCAAACCATCGCCGCGTAGAGCGCCATGGTCAGCAGGCAGCCGCCCGTGAGCGCGGCCCAGAACGGCGCGCCGCGCTTCAGCATGGCCGGGATCAGCAGGAACATCGGCAGGGACGGCAGCACGAACCAGAAGGTCCCCGTCGCGTGATCGGCCAGTCGCACCGGATCGCGGGTGTCGCGCCACAGCCAGATCATGCCCAACACTGAGACCAGAGGCAGCGAGGCCACCAGGCCGCCGAGGCCTGGATAGCGCTTGGCGATCTCAGCGACGGCGGCGACGACCACGCCGGATAGGGCCGCCTTGATGACGAGATAGAGCATGCGCTGAGCCTGGACCGATCCGGTGTCCGAGCCAAGGGCGGGAACGGACGCGCGCCTTGGGTCTTAGTTTTCCACGTGTTGCGTGGGAGATTTCCGATGAGCGACCCCAAGGACCAGGAACAGCAGGACGCCCTGGCGAAGGCTTCGACCGACCGCCGGGACCAGGGCGACATCGCCGCCGACGACGCCGGCGCCACCGCGATCGGCCACCGCGTTCAGGCGACGCTGGAGGACGACGACGAGGTTCACTGCACCGACTGAGCCGACTAGCCCGCCTTCGCCGCCCGCCGCAGCGCCTGGGGCGGCTGGCCGAAGGCGCGGACGAAGGCGCGCCGCATCCGCTCCGGATCGCCAAAGCCCGTCTCCAGGGCCACGTCTTCGACCTGCAGCGGCTGGCTGTCCAGCAGGGCGCGGGCGGCCTCGACGCGTAGGCGCTCGATGGCCTTGGCCGGCGTGACGCCGGTCTCCTGGGCGAACAGGCGGGCGAAGTTACGCGGGCTCATCGCCGCGCGGTCGGCCAACTGCTCGACGCTGAGCGGCTCGGACAGGTTCTGGCGCGCCCAGGAGAGCAGGGCGTCGAACCGACCCGGCCTCAGGTCGATCAGGGCCGAATGCTGCGATTGGCCGCCGGGGCGGTGGTGATAGACGACGAGCTGCTGGGCCGTGCGGCGGGCGATGGCCTCGCCCAGGTCCGCGCCGATCAAGGCCAGCGACAGGTCGATGCCCGCCGTGATGCCGGCCGAGCTCCACATCTTGCCGTCCTGGATCCAGATGCGGTCGGGCTCCAGCCGGATGTTCGGATAGCGGCGTTGGAAGTCCTGGGTCCGGCTCCAGTGCGTCGTCGCGCGCTTGCCGTCCAGGAGCCCCGCCTCGGCCAGCACATAGGTCCCCGAACAGACCGAGGCGACGCGGCGCGCCTCGCGTCCCGCCTGGCGCACATAGGCCAGGGTCTCGGGGCAGGTCGCCGGAACCTTCACCCCGTCGCCGCCGGCGACGATCAGAGTGTCTAGCGGCGGAGCGTCGCTCAGCGCCTTGGTCTGGACGACCAGACCCGACGAGCTGGGCGTCGGCTCGCCGCGCAGCGACAGGAAATGCAGGCCGTAGGCGCCGGGCGAGAACCGCCCGCCGATCTCGAACGCGGCGATCGGGCCGGTGGCGTCCAGCAGCTGGAAGCCCGGATAGACGAGAAAGCCGATCGCGCGGGGCATGGAGAGCGCCTTGGCTGAATCCGTGGGAACTATGTCATTTCCGCCAGACGCTAGTCGAACCATGTTCTTCCCGTCAATCGTGACGGAGACCACCGCATGAGCCAGCCTCCCAAAAACGATGTTTTGAGCATCGTGATCGCCCTGTTCCCGGGCGTGACCCATCTGGACTTCACCGGCCCGCATCAGGTGCTGTGCCGCCTGCCGGGCGCCAAGGTCACGGTCGCCAGCCTCGCGGGCGGCGAGATCGAGGCCGACGGCCTGGTCTTCGCGCATCTGCCGAAGCTTTCGGACATAGAGGCCTGCGACGTGCTGATCGTGCCCGGCGGGTTCGGGACCACGGAAGCGATGGGCGACCGCGACTTCATCGCCGAGATCCGGCGCCTCGCCGACGGCGCGCGCTATGTCTGCTCGGTCTGCACCGGCTCGCTGGTGCTGGCGGCGGCCGGGCTCCTGAAGGGCAAGCGGGCGGCCTGCCACTGGGCCTGGCGCGATCAGCTGGCGCTGTTCGGGGCGATCCCCGATCCGTCGCGCGTGGCGCGGGACGGGCGCTACATCACCGGCGGCGGCGTCACGGCGGGCATCGACTTCGCCCTGACCCTGATCGCCGAGCTGGCCGGCGACGAGGTGGCGCAAGGCATCCAGCTGGCCGTGGAATACGCGCCCGCGCCGCCGTTCGATTCCGGCCGTCCCGAGACCGCGCCGCCGAAGGTGCTGGAACGGATTACGGCGCTCTACGGCAAGGCGATGGACGCGCGGATCGAGGCCGCGAAGCGGGCGGCGGCGGCTCTTTAAGTTCCCACTCTCTGTGAGAGAGCGAGGGGCCCGTCCCGGCGAAGCCGGGATGGGAGGGTGAGTGGTTACGAAGTTTGACGGCGTGCCGGCGCTCCGGTTGACGCCTTACCCCCTCACCCCAACCCTCTCCCCATGGGAGAGGGAGCCCTCACCCCACCTTGACCCCCGTCATCGAGATCGCCGCGAAGACGTCATCGTTGAAGAAGCTGATGGGCTCGCCCTTGCCCGCCGCGCCCAGCACGTAGAGCAGGGGCAGGTAGTGCTCGGCGCTGTTGATCGAGGCGTCGGCGTCGGGGCCCAGGCCGCGCCAGTCGATCAGCGAATCGTGGTCGCCGGCCAGGATCAGGGCCTTGGCCTTCTCGTTGAAGCGGTCGGCCCAGGGCGGCGCCTCGGGGCGGCGGAAGTCGGCCGCGCGCAGGTTGTGGACGATGTCGCCGCTGCCCAGGATCATCACGCCCTCGTCGCGCAGCGGGGCCAGGCGGCGGCCGGCCTCGTAGTGCCAGCGGTCGGGGCGACCGCGATCGAGGCTTAGCTGGACCACCGGGATGTCGGCGTCCGGATACATCGGCCTCAGCACTCCCCAGGCGCCGTGGTCGAGGCCGCGCGTCGGATGTTGCACGACCGGATCGGGCGCTAGAAGCTCGGCCACGCGCGCCGCCAGGCCCGGATCGCCGGGCGCGCGGTACTGGACGTCGAACAGCGCCTGGGGAAAGCCGCCGAAGTCATGGATCGTCTCCGGCGCGCTCGCGGCGCTGACCGCCGAGGCGCCGCGCGTCTCCCAGTGGGCGCTGACCATCAGGATCGCGCGCGGACGCGGCAGTTCGCGACCGAGACGCGCCCAGTCGCGGCTCCAGGCGTTGTCCTCGATCGCGTTCATCGGCGAGCCGTGGCCGAGGAACAGGACGGGGGTGCGGGACATGGTCGAGCTCATTAGAAACAAGATAAGTTACAGATAGGCGGCGCGATGCTCCATCGCAACGGGGCGCCGTCGCGGCGCCTTTCCCGGCGTCGTCTGCTTTGGTATGCGCGAGCCGTGACCGCGCCGCTTCCACTCTCCGCCTCGACCTCGTCGGAAACCGCCTCCGCGCCGTCCGGCAAGGAGGCCGTGCGCGGTGGGGCCCTGGACTTCCTGCGCTTCCTCGCCTCGCTGCTGATCGTGGTCTACCACTACGGCGCCGAGAGCCCGATGCGGATCGAGCGTTTCGCCCAGGTGTTCTCGCGCGGCTTCCTGGCCACGGACTTCTTCCTGATGCTGTCGGGCTATGTGCTGGGCCGGGCCTATGGCGGCTCGGTGCTGAAGGGACACATCAGCACGCCGCGCTTCTGGGTCCGCCGCGCGGCGCGAGTCTGGCCGGGGCATCTGGTGGTTCTGGCGATGCTGGCCGTGCTGGTGCTGATCCTGAACGGCGTCGGCACCGACGCCCACAAGCCCAGCCGCTTCGCCTGGGACCAGCTGCCGACCCAGGCCCTGCTGGTCCACGCCTGGGGCTTTCCCAGCGACGGCTGGAACCTGCCCAGCTGGTCGCTGTCGGCCCTGATCGTCTGCTACGCGCTCTTCCCGCTATTCTGGCGAAACGTCAGCAAGATCCGCCACGCTTGGCTGCTGCCGCTGATCGGCGTGGCGGTCATGGCCGCCTTCGAGGTCCTGGCCGAGGTCGTGTTCGACCACGCCCTGGCCGACCTTCAGTTCCAGTTCGGCGTGGTGCGGGCGCTGCCGCTGTTCATCCTGGGCGTCTGCCTGGCGCGGGCCGTCGACATGCGCTGGCCCTCCGAGGGCGCCGCCAAGGCTCTGCTCTGGGGCGGCGTCGCCCTGCTGGTCGTCACCCAGCCGCTCGACCGCTACGCCTTGCCCGACGAGTGGATGTTCGACGCCCCGTCGCTCTTGGCCATCGCCATGATCGTGCTGGGCGCCGGACGCCTGCCGGTCAAGCGCCCCCAGGCCTGGATCGAGGAGGGCGCCAAGCTGTCCTTCGCCCTGTTCATCACCCACATCTTCGTCGGGGTGATCTATTGGAGCGCCATTCACAAGCTGATCGACACCGTGCCGATCGGCATCGGCTGGCAATGGCTGATGTGGCTGGCCGGCTTCCCGCTGGCCTATGGCGCGGCCTGGCTGTTCCACACCTATATCGACCAGCCGATCCAGGATCGGCTGCAGCCGCTGCTGAGAAAGTAAGCCTCGAATGACCCGTCACATCCTCCTGCAAGGCGTCGAGAATTTCCGTGACTTCGGCGATTACGCCGCGGGGGCGGGGCGGCTGAAGAAGGGCGTGCTGTTCCGCGCCGCCCACCAGGCCGAGGCGACCGACGAGGACCTGGACGCCCTGGCGGCCTTGGGCATCGTGACCCTGGTTGACCTGCGCCGGCCCAACGAGCGCGAACGTTCGCCCTCGCGCCGCTGGAAGGACTTTGCCGCCCAGGTGATCGACAACGACCTGGGCGTGACCGGGACCGATCCCTGGATCGAGTTCATCACCAGCACGGATCTCACGGAAGACGCCGTCCACGACTACATGGACGAGTACTATCGCCGCCTGCCGTTCAAGGAACGGCACATCGACCTCTTCCGCCGCTTCTTCCTGGCGTTGGCGGAAGGGCGAGGTCCGGCGCTGATCCACTGCGCGGCGGGCAAGGATCGCACCGGGGTGCTGGCGGCCCTGACCCACCACATCGCCGGCGTGGCCGACGACGACGTCATCGACGACTATCTGCTGACCAACGACCCCACGCGCTTCGACCGCCGGGGCCGCATCTTCATGGATCACATCCAGGAGCTGACCGGTCGTCGTCCCGACGAGGCCGCCATGCGCGCGGCCATGGGGGTGGAGGCCCGCTACCTGGCCGCCGCCTTCGCGGTGATCAAGGAAGAGTGCGGCTCGCTGGACGGCTATCTGGAACAGGTGGTCGGGCTGGACGCGGATGCGCGCGAGCAGGTGCGGGCGCATATCCTGCTTTAGTTTTTTCTCGCCCATCCAACAGCTTCGTCATCCCGGCCGTAGCGTAGCGAAGAGCCGGGACCCAGGGGCGGCGCGCACGGCGCTCTTTCACCCCCTGGGTCCCGGATAGCCTCTGCGAGGCTTCCGGGATGACGAGGTTTGGATGCTAGGGGCTTTGGCGGCCATGAGCGGTGGCCGCCCATCGCGACCTTCAATCCGTAAGGTGACAAACGCTCGTTTAAGGTCCAGCCTCGTCGCACGGCCCCGTCAGAGGGCCGGTGACATTAGGGTGCGGTATGAGCGAGCTGGCGGGGACGCCTCCGGGCGTTAGCGAGGTCCTGGGTCAAGCGGGCGCCGAGGACGTCCTGGTCCCCAAGCCGCGAAAACGGCTCTCGCGCGGGGCGCTCAGCTGGATCCTGCACCAGGGCAGCCGCGATCCTTATGTCATCCTGGTCACCATCTATGTTTTCGCGCCGTACTTCTCGCGGGTGCTGGTCGGCGACCCGGTCAAGGGCCAGGCGATCGTCGCCGACATCTCGACCGTCTATGGGATCATCACCGCCCTGACCGCGCCGCTGCTGGGCGCCTCGATCGAGCGCTACGGGCCGCGCAAGCCGTTCATGGCGCTGGTCCTGGCGATCATGCTGCCCATCCTTCTGGCGCTTTGGTTCGCCACCCCGGGCGGGCTTTCCGTCGGTCTGGTCGGCGCGGCCCTGATCACCCTGGGCGTGGCCTATAACCTGGGCGACGTGCTCAACAACTCGCTGCTGTCGCGGGCGGCCGAGCCGGGCCAGGAGCCGGTGCTGTCGGGGCTGGGCTACGCGGTCGCCAACGGGCTTTCGGTCTCCCTGCTGATCTTCGTGATGTGGGCCTTCGTCCTGCCGGGACAGGTCCCCTGGTCCTTCGTGCCCGCCACGCCGCTGTTTGGCCTCAGCCAGACGGACAACGAGCCCAGCCGCCTGGCCGGTCCGCTGTCGGCCGTGGTGATGCTGCTGGGCGCGATCCCGTTCTTCCTGTGGACGCGCGACGCGGCCCGCACCGGCGTCTCGATGGGGGCGTCGCTGAAGGAAGGCGTGCGGCTGATCATCCACACCTTCGCCAATCTGAAGGGCCACGCCGAGGCCGCCAAGTTTCTTGCGGCTAGGATGTTCTACTGCGACGGCATGACCGCGATGATCATCTTCGGCGGCCTGTTCGCCGCTGGCCTGATGCGATGGGGCGAACTGGAGATGCTGGCCTACGGCATCTCGTTGTCGGTGTTCGGCGTGCTGGGCGGCCTGCTGGCGCCCGTGCTGGATCGCACCCTGGGCCCGCGCCGCGCCGTCCAGGCCGAGATCATCGGCTGCATCCTGATGCTGCTGTGCATGATCGGCACCAACCGGGAGAAGATCCTGTACCTCTGGCCGTGGCCGGCGGGGTCCCATCCGCCCGTCTGGAACGGGCCGCTGTTCCAGACCTTGCCTGAGCTCGTCTACCTGGGCTGCAGCCTGCTGATCGCGGTGTTCGTCACGGCGCAATACGCCTCGAGCCGAACCTTGCTGGTGCGCCTGGCGCCGCCCGATCGCATGGCCGCCTTCTTCGGTCTGTTCTCGCTGTCCGGCACGGCGACGGTCTGGCTGGGCTCGCTGCTGGTGGCCCTGGCGACCAAGCTGGCCCAGGCCCAGGTGGCCGGCTTCATCCCGATCGCGGCGCTGATGGTCGTGGGGCTGGTGGGGCTCTCGACCGTGAAGGGCGGCGGGCGGGAGGGGTAGAGCAAATCCTCCCCCCAGCGCGGGAGGTGGTCCGGAGGACCGGAGGGGGAAGTTCCGCCGGCCCTGCGTCTTCCCTCTCCGTCGCCTTTGGCGACACCTCTCCCGCTAGGGAGAGGATTTTGATACTCCGCCCCCCATGCGCCGCGTCGCCATCCTCACCGCCCCCTGGCGCGAGCCGGTCTGGGCCATGGCGCCCTTCCGGGACGAGCCCTACGCTTGCGCGCTGATGTCGGGCGGGCAGGGTGGGCGGTGGTCCTATCTGTTGCGCGCGCCGGACCAGACCTTCAGCCTGACCGCCGACGATGCTTCCGACCCGTTCGAGGCGCTCTCCGACCTGCTGGGACCGCGCCAGCCGAGCGCCCCGGACGGCCCGCCGTTCCAAGGGGGCGTGGTGGGCCTGGCGGCCTACGAGCTGGGCGATCGGATCGAGGCCTTGGGTCTCTCGCGCTCCGACTGGCCGGACCTGACCTGCGCCCGCTACCCGGCCCTCCTGGCCTTCGACCACCACGCCCGCCAGGTGCTGGCGATCGGGCGCGGCGCGACCGAGGGCGAGGCGGAGGCGCGGGTCCGCGCCGCCCTGACCTGGCTGGACGCCCCCGCCGCGTCGCACCGAGAGCCCAAGGGCCCCCTGTGCCCAGACCTCGCCGCGGACGATCCCGCGGCTTACGAAGCCGCCGTCGGCGAGGTGGTCGAGCGCATCCGGGCCGGCGAAATCTTCCAGGCCAATATCGCCCGCGCCTGGCGGGGACGGCTCGCGGCCGACGTCGACCCGTTCGACCTCTTCACCCGTCTGCGCGGCCAGAGCCCCGCGCCGTTCGCGGCCTATCTGCGGCTGCCGGGGCGGGCGCTGGTCTCCAACTCGCCCGAGCGGTTCCTGAAGGTTCTTCCGGACGGCGCGATCGAGACCAAGCCGATCAAGGGCACCCGTCCGCGCGACCGCGACCCGGCCCGGGATCTGGCCCTGGCCGCCGAGCTGCTGGCCAGCGACAAGGACCGGGCCGAGAACCTGATGATCGTCGATCTGATGCGCAACGATCTGGCGCGGGTCAGTCCGCCAGGCAGCGTCCGCGTTCCGGATCTTTTCAGGATCGAGAGCTTCGCCAACGTCCACCACCTGGTCTCGACGGTCACCGCGCGGTTGGCGCAGGGGCGCGGCGTCGGCGACCTGTTGCGGGCCAGCTTCCCGCCCGGCTCGATCACCGGCGCGCCCAAGGTGCAGGCCATGAAGGTCATCGCGGGGCTGGAGGCGCCGCGCGGTCCCTACTGTGGCTCCCTATTCTGGGTGGGTCATGATGGCGCACTCGACTCCAGCGTGTTGATCCGCACGGTCGTCTTGGCCGAGGATGGCGGCGGCTGGCGGGTGGAGGCGCGCGCCGGCGCGGGGATCGTCGCCGACAGCGACCCGCGCGCCGAGCGGCTGGAGACCGAGGCCAAGATCGCCGCCATCCGGCGCGCGCTGACGGAGACCGCTGGATGATCGCCCGCGACGCCATTCCCTTCGACGATCGCGGCCTGCTGCTGGGCGAAGGTTTGTTCGAGACCCTGCTGGCCCTGGACGGCGAGATCCGCCACCTCGACGCCCACCTCGACCGCATGGCCGGCGGCTGCGCGGTGCTGGGCCTGCCCTTCGATCGGGCCGAGGCGGAGGGGCTGTGCCGCCGCATGGTCCCGGCCACGGGGCGCGTGGCGCTGCGCCTCACCTTGACCGGCGGTTCGGGCGGGCGTGGCCTGGATCGGCCCGCCGACCTGACGCCCCGGCTGTTCGCCAGGGTCGCGGCGGTGGCGCCGGTGACGACGCCGGCGCGGGCCATCGTCTCCAGCGTCCGCCGCAACGAAGGCTCTCCGGCCAGTCGCCTGAAGACCCTTTCGTATGTCGACAGCGTCCTGGCGCGCACCGAGGCGGTCGCCGCCGGGGCCGACGAGGCGGTGATGCTGAACAATCGCGGCCACGTGGTCTGCGGCGCGGCGGCCAATCTTTTCTGGGTCGCGAGCGGTCGGCTGTTCACGCCGGCGCTCGACTGCGGCGTGCTGCCGGGGATCACCCGGGCGCGGCTGCTGGCGGCGCAGGCCGTCCAGGAAGTCGCCGTGGGGGCAGAGGCGCTGGAGCGCGCCGAAGCCGTATTCCTGACCAACAGCCTGATCGGCGTGCGTCCCGTCTCGCGCCTGGGCGATCGAGCGTTCGACGCCCATCCGCTTGTCGAGCGTTTGCGCTCGGCGCTTCCAGCCTAGCTCGCCGCCGACCACAGCACCGCGTCCACCCGGCGCGGGCGCAGATAAAGCGTGCGGTTGAAGGTCAGCGGCTTGGGCAGGATCAGCTGGATCGGCGAGCTGTAGACATAGGCGGCTCGCGCCAGGATCACGCTCTTGTTGGCGGAGAGCACGGCGGCCGGCACGTCGGTCAGCACCGCGCCCTGCGCGGGGCAGTTGGTCATGCCCGCCGCGGATGCGCGCGACCAGGCCACGGTGTTCTTGCCATTGGCGTCGGACACGATGCTGGCGACGCACATCTTCAGGCCGGTCGTGGGGAAGGGCGCCATGATGATCGCGCCGATATTGAAGACGTCCGTGGTCCGGGTAGGGCCCGTCTGCGACGCCTGGGCCGTCAGGTCGCCGATCGAGGACGTGATGTTCGACACCCGGCGCTGAGCCATCATCGCCTGGGTCAGTTCGGCCATGCCGCAGTACATGACGATCAGCAGCGGCGCGACCAGCGCGAACTCCACGGCCGACGCGCCGCGCCGATCGCGCCAGAAACGTCGCGGGGATGGCCGGCGGGACCTCATTGCTCGTACGGCTCGTTCATGAAGGCGGTGGCGGCGTAGATGATCCGCTTGCCATCGGCGCTCTGCAGCCCGGTCTGCATCAGGGGCGTGACCAGGGGCCAGGTATAGTAGCCGCGCACCAGAACGATCGAACCGGCCTTGCCAGGATCCCAGGCGACGGGGTCGGGTACGGTCCCATCGGCGTTCGAGGCGCTGACGCTGGCGAAATCGGCGTAGGTGCGGACATCCAGCGACAGAGCGCCGGCGCAGCGATCGCCCAGCCAGCTCATCTTGGCGCAGACGGCCGTCTTGAAATCCGCCGCCGTGATCTTGGCGGTCTGGGCCTCGCCGGTCCGGATCGTGCGGCCGGCGTCGATGATGGCGTTCTCCAGGGTCAGCGAGACCAGCAACACCAGGCCCAGCTCGATCATCGCCATGATGAGGATCAGGAACGGAAGCGAGACGAGGGCGAATTCGACGGCGGTCGCCCCGCGGTCGGCTCGCGCGAACCGCGCCGCGACGCGGACGGGGCGCAGCCTCGCCAGCCGGCGCCCGACGCCTTCAAGGCGTGCGCGATCGAGAAGGGGACGATGAGCCATGCGGAGCGGCGCCTCGTGAACGAACCGCGAGCCTAGGCGGAACGACCCTAATCACTGGTTAGAGAAGGGAGGCGTTTCCCGGCGATCAGGGGGGCGAGCCGGCCGCCGGCGGGCCAAGGCGCGTGCACTGACGTCCGCAGGCGTAGCTGCTGGCCGAGGCGCCGCGATAGACGGTCACGGCGCCGCCTTCCGACACCACGACCTGGCGATCGGTCAGGGGGCGGCCGCCGGGGCCGAAAACCAGCAGGCTGGTGACGCCGGGCCGCTTGCCCAGCACGACCAGGGCGCGGTCGCTGATGACGCTGACGTCGGCGATGTCGGGGTCGCCGATCACCACGTCGCGCACCGCGCCGTCCATCGGCAGGGAGATCGCCTGGCCCGCCGCGACGGGCAGGGGGCGCGACTGCGCCGAAGCCTCGACGCTCCAGGCGGCCAGAAGCGCGGCAAAGATGAACGGGAAGCGACGCATGGAATGCCTTGGACGGGTGCCAACGTCCTCCAGGATCGGACGGATTGGTCAATAAAGGCCTAAGAGCCGTCTTGGGTCTGCCGTGCCCGGGTCGAAAAAGTTCCGGTGAATCAGGCGCTTGGCGTAGGTTTTGGCCTTATGGTTAAGTCCTGATAATAGTAAATTCTAATAAACTTAGCTAAATATGAAATAAACCATTTCTAATTTACTACCAATTAAGTGCGGGGCGAGAAGTTGGTCGTGTTCTCGGAGGGGTGGCAAGTCGAGCTGACTTGGAAACCTCAACTCACAAGCTCTGGTTTTGGAGACCAAGTCATGACCAAGTTCGTCACGCGCTTCCTGAAGGATGAATCCGGCGCCACGGCCATTGAATACGGCCTGATCGTCGCCCTGATCGCCGTTGTGATCGTGACCGCCGTCACGAGCCTCGGCACGAAGCTGAACACCAAGCTCCTCGCGGCGGGCGAAGCGATCGAAAAGACCCCCGCTCCGGCCGGCAACTAAGCGCCAGGTTCGGAAGAGCTGTATTGAAAAGGCCGGGCTTGTCCCGGCCTTTTTATTTGGCCTGATTTCCGAGTTTGCCCAATTTTACTCGGTAACCTGCAATTAACCTCAGTGAATAACGCGAAATTCATGGCGCTGGGCGTAGGTTGGATTTCATCGGATCACTCTCTGGAAATCGCGCCGTGACCCAACTGATCAAGGCCTTCGCCAAGGATGAAACCGGCGTCGCGGGCATCCAATATGGCCTTTTCGTCGCCCTGATCGCGGCTGTGACCATGGTCTGCGTCACGGGTCTGGGCATTGTGTTCAGCCCCGGCGCGCGCGTCACCGGCCTGGGTCTCGGGCTGGGCGAATAGAGAGCAAAGATTTCGCTCGGAAGCGGAGGCCGCGACGCTCAGGTGTCGCGGCCTTTTTCGTGTTTGGGAAACCCTTACTTCACGGGTGTCATCGCACGATGCGGCGGTTCCCACTCAGGCGCGCGACGCAATGCAGGCTCTCCACATCTTGCTGCTGATGGTCTTTCCGGCCCTGGCTATCGTGGGGGCGCTGAAGGATCTGACCAGCTATACGATCCCCAACTGGATTTCCCTGGCTCTGGTCGTCGCCTTTGTTCCGGCCGCCCTCGCCAGCGGCGCCAGCCTTTCGGCGATCGGCCTTTGCCTCGCCGTCGGCTTCGCCGCATTGGTGCTGGGCATGGGCATGTTCGCGGTCGGCTGGATCGGCGGCGGCGACGGCAAGCTTCTGGCCGCCTGCGCGCTGTGGATGGGCTGGCCGGCGGTGGCCCCGTTCCTGCTGTACACCGCCCTGGCCGGCGGCGCGCTGACCTTCGCCGTCCTGGCCCTGCGCTCGGGCTGGGTCGCGCCGCTCGTGGCGGGCGGGCCCGTTTGGGTGCGTCGGCTGGGCCAGCCGGGCGGTGATTTGCCCTACGGCGTCGCCATCGCCGCGGGCGCCCTGATCGCGTTCCCAAAAGCGCTTTTGGCTCAAGGCGTTCTGGGCTGAGGCCGCGACAGCCCGCCGCAGGCGTACGGGCCGACGTTAACCGGAATTTCAGTCCTCGTTAACTATAAGCGGACGACCATGCGCTTCGGCCAGAAAGGCCAAGACTGAATCGCGCGTGCTCGCCCGGAGGCGGCCCCGGTTTTCCAGAGTGACCGCACGAGTTCCGCCCGCGCATGAGCCCCGTCCGCCTCCTGATCGTCCTGATCGCCGCCGTGTCGGCCATCGGCATGGCCGTGGTCCTGCAGCGCGCCCTGGGCGGCAAGACTGAAAAGCCCGGCGCCATCGCCGCGCCGATCGCGGCGCCGGCCAAGCCGATGACCCAGGTGCTGGTGGCCAAGCACGATCTCGCCGTCGGCGCGCGTCTGGGCGAAGCCGATATCGGCTGGCAGGCCTGGCCCTCCGACTCCGTCAACGCGGCCTTCATCACCAACGGCGCGGCCCAGAGCGTCGGCCTGGCCGAGGGCGCTGTCGCGCAGGCCAAGGCCGCCGTGACCGGCCAGGTCATCGGCGGCGATCCCGCCAGGGCGCTGGACGGCGCCATCGTCCGCGATCCCATCCTGGCCGGCGAACCGATCACCGCGCGCAAGATCGTGCGGGGCGGGGAAGGCGGCTATCTGTCGGTCGTGCTCACCCCGGGCAAGCGGGCCGTGGCGGTGCCGGTCTCGGCCGACACCACCGCCGGCGGGTTCATCCTGCCGGGCGATCGGGTCGATGTGATCGCGACGCGAGATGCGCCGATGCCCGCGGGCGGCGGGCGGGTGATCGTCGGCGAGACCGTGATGCGCAACGTCCGCGTCCTGGCGCTGGACCAAAAGACCACCGCCGACAAGGACGCCAAGACCATGGTCGCCACGACCGCCACGCTGGAGGTCGGCGGGGCCGAGGCTGAAGCCTTGGCCGCCGCCAAGGCCGGCGGTCCCGTCACCCTGGCCCTGCGCGCCTATACCGACGCCGGCGCGCCGTCCGGCGGCGTGGCCGCGCCGGTCGAGGCGGCGGCCGTGCGGATCAATCGCGGCGGACAGACGACCGTCATGGCGGTGCGACCGTGAGCCGCCCGCTGCTGACGATTCATATCGCCGCCCTGTTGGGCGTGAGCACCGCAGCGCCGGTGTTCGCCGACGGGCCTGCGCCCGGCACGCATGTCTATCAGAAGACGCCGCGCGCGGCGTCGCGTCCGGTCGCGCCCGCGGCCGCTCCCGCGTCGATGAGCGGACAGGTCGCGCGCGTCGTGCTGACGGCCGACCAGACCGCCGCGACTCTGGAGCTCGCCAAGGGCAAGTCCGCGATCGTCGAGCTGCCGTCCGACGTCCGCGACCTCCTGGTCACCAGCCCCACCGTCGCCGACGCGGTGCTGCGCGACCGTCGCCGCGTCTATATCGTCGGCCTGGCCGAGGGCGTCACCGACGCGGCCTTCTTCGACGACGCCGGCCGCCGGATCCTGTCGCTGTCGATCAAGGTCGCCCAGCCCGTCGACCAACTGGCCGACACCCTGAACCGCGTGTTGCCCGAGGCGAAGATCGAGGTCCGACCGATCCGCGACAGCGTGGTGCTGAGCGGCGTGGTCCGCACGGCCGCCCAGTCCGAGTCCGCCGCCCGCATCGCCGCCCAATATGTCGGCGGCCCGGACAAGGTGCTGAACATGCTGAGCATCGCGGGCAAGGACCAGGTGATGCTGCAGGTCCGCATCGTCGAGGTTCAACGCAACGTCATCAAGCAACTGGGTGTCTCGACGGACAACCTGCTCAACGACGGCTTCAAGTCCTATACCGTGGGGCGCGAGAACACGTTCGGCGTCAACGGCGCTTTGCTGGGCGGGGGCGGCGCCTGCTATGGCCGCGACAATCTTCGCAAGAACAGCCTCAGCGCCAGCAGCAATAGCTCCAGCCAGACCTCGACCAACGCCTCGACCGGCGTTCCCGGCAACGGGACCTCCAGCGCGGTGACGGACGCCCTGACGAGCGCCGCCTCCAGCGCCTGGTCGACCGCCACCGGCAACACGCTGAACGCCTGCCTCGCCGCCTTCGAGCGCGTGGGTCTTGTCCGCACCTTGGCGGAGCCGAACCTGACGGCGGTCTCGGGCGAGGCCGGCCGTTTCCTGGTCGGCGGCGAGTTTCCGGTGCCGACGGGCAGCGACAGCAGCGGCAGGATCTCGATCGAGTTCAAGCCGTACGGGGTGGGCCTGGGCTACACGCCCGTGGTGATGTCTGGCGCCCGGATTTCGCTGAAGCTGTCCACCGAAGTCTCGGAGCTCTCCAGCCTGGGCGCCTTCACGCTCAGCAACGGGACGGCGTCGCGCTCGCTGACCGTGCCCGGCCTTTCGGTTCGCCGCGCCGAGACCACCGTCGAGCTGCCGTCCGGCGGTTCGCTGATGATCGCCGGCCTGCTGCAGCAGACAACGCGCCAGGCCATCGACTCCCTGCCGGGCATGACCAGCATGCCGATCCTGGGTTCGCTGTTCCGTTCGCGCGACTTCCTGAATGGCGAGACCGAACTCGTCATCATCGTCACGCCGTACATCGTCGACCCGACCAAGCCGAAGACCCTGCAGACTCCGGCCGACGGCTTGAGCCTGGCCGGAGACATGAGCACGGTGCTGCTGGGCCGGCTGAACCAGGTCGTCAAGGCGCCGCCGGGCGCCAACGCGGGGCGCGCGTATCAAGGCCCCGTGGGCTATGTGATCGAGTAGGCCGCCATGACGCGTAGCGCATCCGTCAAAATCGTCCTGAAGACCGGCCTCTGGCTCGCCGCGGTGGCGAGCCTCTCCGCGTGCGCCGCGGCGTCGGGTCCGAGCCCGCAACCCGTGGCGGCGACCGAGACGCAGGCCTGGGCCGAGCGGGTCAAGGTGACGCCGACGCCCGACGAGATCGTGCTGGCGGTCCACGCCGCCGGACTGTCGGACAACCAGCGCGCCGCCCTGCAGGCGCTGGTCGGACGCTGGTTGCAAGAGGAAGGGCGCGAGCTGGTCGTCACCGCGCCCAGCGACGCCGGCGCCATGGCCGTCCAGGTGCGCGAGCGCCTGATCTTCCTCGGCGCGCCGGCCGCTCAGGTCCGCATCGTCGGCGCCGATCCGGCGACCGCTCGCGAGCCCGTCCTGCGCGTCGGCTTCGTGCGCTACGAGGCTCAGATTCCCAAGTGCGGCCAAGCCTGGGAGAACCTGACCGCCACGCGCGACAACAAGGCCTACGAGAATTTCGGCTGCGCGGTCGCCGCCAACATGGCCGCTCAGGCCGCCAACCCCGAGGACCTGGTCCGGCCGCGCGACATGACCGCGCCCGACGCGGGCCGCCGCGACACCGTGCTGGGCAAGTATCGGCGCGGCCAGATCACGAGCGCGACGCGCGACGACCAGGCCAGCGGCACATTGTCCAAGGCTATCCCCTGATGGCGCCGGCCGACAACGATCCTTTCAACCTGGGGCTCGAGGACGCCGAGAGCTTCACGACCGGCGCCGGCGATCCCTGGCGCGCTTCGGCCCCGCCGGCGCTGGAGCCGGCCCTGGGCGGGTTCGAGGACCCCTTGGCGCCGCGCCCTTCCGCGGCGAGCGACGCCGCCCCGTCGCTGATCCCCGACGCTGGAACGGCTGACGCGGTGATCCCGCGCGTGACCATCCACGCCTTCTGCGCCCGCACCGAGACCGCGGGCGTGCTGGAGCAGGCCGCCAAGGATCGACGGATGGCGCGCGCGACCACCGTGGTCCGGATGGGCGGCCTGGCCGCCGCCGTCGATCACTACCAGGAACAGCCGACGCCCTCGCTGGTGCTGGTCGAGTGCCTGGACGACGCCCAGCGCCTGCTGCACCGCCTGGACGCCCTGGCCCAGGTCTGCGACGCCGGGACCAAGGTGGTGGTCATCGGCCAGGCCAACGACATCGCCCTCTATCGCGAACTGATGCGGCGCGGAGTCAGCGAGTACCTGACCCCGCCGCTGTCGGCCCTGTCGGTGATCCGCGCGATCGCAGACCTGTACGCTGATCCCGCCGCGCCGTTCGTCGGCCGCCAAGTGGCGTTCGTCGGGGCCAAGGGCGGGGTGGGGGCCTCGACCCTGGCGCACAACTTCGCCTGGACCATGTCCGAGCGGCTGCAGACGGCCACCGTGCTGGCGGACCTGGATCTGGCGTTCGGCACCGCCGGCCTCGACTTCAATCAGGACCCGGTGCAAGGGGTGTTCGACGCCCTCAGCCAGCCCGATCGCCTGGACCCGGTGCTGATGGACCGGATGATGGTCCGCTGCGGCGATCGCCTGTCGCTGTTCGCCGCCCCCGCGACGCTGGACGACGACTACGAGATCGGCGCCGACGCCTTCGACGAGGTCACCCACCGCATCCGCGCCGCCGCGCCCTATGTGGTGCTGGACCTGCCGCACGTCTGGAGCGCCTGGACCCGCCGCGTGCTGCTGGGCTCGGACGAGCTGGTGGTGGTGGCCACGCCCGACCTGGCCTCCTTGCGCAACGCCAAGAACATCATCGACCTGGTGCGCGCGGCTCGCCCGAACGACGCTCCGCCGCGCCTGGTGCTCAACCAGGTCGGGGTGCCGGGCCGGCCGGAGATCCCGGTGAAGGACTTCGGCGACGCCCTGGGCTTGGCGCCCTCGCTGGTGCTGCCGTTCGACCCCAAGCCCTACGGCCTGGCCGCCAACAACGGCCAGATGCTGGCCGAGATCGCGCCGCGCTCCAAGGCCGCCGAGGGGATCGAGCAGCTGGCGCGGCTGATCAGCCGCCGCGAGCCGCCGACGACCCCGAAGGCCTCGTTGCTGTCGGCCCTGTTCAAGAAGACCTGAGATGTTCGGCAAGCGCGCCCCGTCCGCCGAACAGAAGGCGCCGCCTCCCGCTCCGGCGGACGGCGCGACGATCGCCACGCGCCCACGGCGTCTCGAGCCGGAGGCGCCCGCGCCGGTCGCGCCGCCGCCCAAGGTGACAGGCCCGCCGCCGCGCGCCCTGGCCAACCAGGCCGCGCCTCTGGCCGCCCCGATCGTCCGTGAGCAGAGCGACTACTACCGCGTCACCAAGACGACGATCTTCAACGCCCTGCTCAACACCATCGACCTGTCGCAGCTGGCCCAGCTGGACCAGCGCCAGGCCGCGGAGGAGATCCGTGACATCGTCGCCGAGCTGGTGGCGATCAAGAACGTCTCGATGTCGGTGGCCGAGCAGGAAGCCCTGGTCCAGGACATCACCAACGACGTCCTCGGCTATGGCCCGCTCGAGCCCTTGCTGGCGCGCGACGACATCGCCGACATCATGGTCAATGGCGCGCACCGGGTGTTCATCGAGGTCGGCGGCAAGGTCCAGCTGACCAATGTCCGCTTCCGCGACAACCAGCAGCTGATGAACATCTGCCAGCGGATCGTCAGCCAGGTCGGCCGCCGCGTCGACGAGAGCAGCCCGATCTGCGACGCTCGCCTGCCCGACGGCAGCCGCGTCAACGTCATCGCCCCGCCGCTGGCGCTGGATGGTCCGACCCTGACCATCCGCAAGTTCCGGCGCGACAAGCTGACCATGAAGCACCTGGTGGAGTTCGCCTCCATCAGCCCGGAGGGGGCGCGGGTGCTGGGCGTCATCGGCGCCTGCCGCTGCAACGTGATCATCTCGGGCGGCACCGGCTCGGGCAAGACGACCTTGCTCAACACCATGACCGCCTTCATCGACCCCACCGAGCGGGTCGTGACCTGCGAGGACGCGGCCGAACTGCAGCTGCAGCAGCCGCACGTGGTGCGCCTGGAGACCCGGCCGCCGAACCTGGAAGGCCAGGGCGCGGTGACGATGCGCGACCTGGTCCGCAACTGCCTGCGCATGCGCCCCGAGCGGATCATCGTCGGCGAAGTGCGCGGCCCCGAGGCCTTCGACCTGCTGCAGGCGATGAACACCGGCCACGACGGCTCGATGGGCACGCTGCACGCCAACAGCCCGCGCGAGGCGCTGAGCCGGGTCGAGAGCATGATCACCATGGGCGGCTACGGCCTGCCGTCCAAGACCATCAAGGAGATGATCGTCGGCTCGGTCGACGTGATCATCCAGGCCGCCCGCCTGCGCGACGGCAGCCGCCGCATCACCCACATCACCGAGGTGGTGGGGCTGGAGGGCGACGTGGTCGTGACCCAGGACCTGTTCGTCTACGACATCACCGGCGAGGACGAGCACGGCCGCGTGCTGGGCCGCCATCGCTCGACCGGCATCGCCCGTCCCAAGTTCTGGGACCGCGCCCGCTATTACGGCCTCGAGCGCGAGCTGGCCGAAGCCCTCGACGCGGCGGAGTAGGCGATGCTGTTCATCCTCGCCGGGGTCCTGGGCTTCATCACCATCGCGGGCCTGGGCTTCGCCTTCGTCGGCGGCGACAGCCCGGCGAGCAAGGCCTCGAAGCGCGCCCAGGTGATCGGCGCGGGCGGGGCCGACCGGCTGGCCGCCAAGGGCAAGCCCGCCGCCAACCCCACCGACGTGCGCCGCCAGACGATCTTGAAGGCGCTGAAGGAGCAGGAGCGGCGACAGAAGAAGGCGACCCTGAGCATCGCCGCGCGGATGCAGGCGGCCGGGCTTGGGCCCAACGTGCGCCTGTTCTGGCTGGTCAGCCTGGGCCTCGCCGTCGGCGTCATCCTGATCGTCCTGGCCCTGGGGCAGACGGTCTGGATCGCGCTGGGCGCGGGCTTCGCCGCGGGGCTGGGGCTGCCGCGCTGGCTGCTGTCCATCCTGGCCCAGAACCGCATCCGCAAGTTCACCGAAGCCTTTTCCGACGCCATCGACATCATCGTGCGCGGCATCAAGTCGGGCCTGCCGCTGCACGACTGCCTGCGGATCATCGGCCAGGAGAGCCCCGAGCCCCTGGCCGGCGAGTTCCGCATGCTGACCGAGAACGTCGCCATGGGCGTGCCGCTGGACGCGGCGCTGGACAAGATGCACGAGCGCATGCCGACCAACGAGCTGCGCTTCTTCGCCATCGTGCTGGCCATCCAGCAAAAGACCGGCGGCAACCTGGCCGAGGCCCTGGGCAACCTTTCGGCCGTGCTGCGGGCCCGCAAGATGATGAAGGAGAAGATCAAGGCGCTGTCGGCCGAAGCGGTCGCCTCGACCGCGATCCTTGGCGTCTTGCCGCCAGGTATCGTGGTTCTGATCACCGTGACATCGCCCGCCTATATGAAGCCGCTGTTCGTCGATCCGCGCGGCCACCTGATGCTGCTGGCGGCGGCGATCTGGATGAGCATCGGCGTCTTCGTGATGCGCAAGATGATCAACTTCAAGTTCTGAGGGGGGATCGGTGAAGCAACCAATACTCCCGACCTCCCCGGCGAATGCCGGGGCCCAGATTCATCCGGAGCGGCTGGGGTGTTCGCCCCCTCACGCTGTGTTGAACCTTGGGGCTCTCGTGGCTTCGATCTGGGCCCCGGCATTCGCCGGGGAAATCGGATTTGGAGAGGGCGGGACATGACGCTCGTCGAGACCCTGACCGATCCTTCGAACCTGCTGACCGCGTTCATCGCGGTGGTGGTGTTCGCCACGATCATCACCCTGGCCTCGCCGCTGATGCGCGACAACGGGCTGGAAGGGCGATTGAAGTCGGTGGCCAACCGCCGCGAGGAGCTGCGTCGCCGTTCGCGAGAAGCGCTCGCCCAGCGCCACGGCGCTGGCGGCGCGTCAACCAGCCTGCGCCATCAGGACGAGGGCCTCTACAAGAAGGTGGTCGAACGCCTGCAGCTGTCGCGCCTGCTGGAGGACCCCAAGGTCGTCGACAAGCTGGCCCAGGCCGGTTTCCGCGGGCCCCGGCCGGTGACGACCTTCTACTTCTTCCGCTTCGTGGCGCCGTTCGTGTTCGCCGCGGTGGTGGCGGCCTATCTCTATGTCGTCAACGACTTTGGCCTGCTGCCGGTCCAGAAGCTGTGCGCCTGCGTGGCCGCCCTGGCCTTCGGCTACTACGCGCCCAACGTCTACATCACCAACATCGCTCAGAAGCGGCGGGAGTCGATCGTCGCGGCCTTTCCCGACGCGCTGGACCTGCTGCTGATCTGCGTCGAGAGCGGCATGTCGGTCGAGGCCGCGATCCAGAAGGTCGGCTCGGAGGTCGGCGCCCAGTCGATGGAGCTGGCCGAGGAGCTCAGTTTGCTGACCGCCGAACTGTCCTACCTGCCCGAGCGCCGTCAGGCCTACGAGAACCTGGCCCGGCGCACCAACCATCCCGGCGTCAAGTCGGTGGCCACGGCCATGATCCAGGCCGAGCGCTACGGCACGCCGCTGGGCGCGGCGCTACGCGTGATGGCCAAGGAGAACCGCGAAATGCGCCTCTCGGCCGCCGAGAAGAAGGCCACCGCCCTGCCGGCCAAGCTGACCGTGCCGATGATCCTGTTCTTCCTGCCGGTGCTGTTCATCGTCATCCTGGGCCCGGCGATCATCAAGGTGCAGGACGTCTTCGCCAAGCACTGAGGCGCGTCAGACGCGGACCTCGCAGTCGGTCCGCAGCAGGGTCGCCTGGCTATAGTGGAAATAGCTGGTGCACCGCTGGCCGCCTCGGATCGTCTCGTGCGGGATGACGTCGGTCGCGGTGATGATTTCGTGCAGCTCGGTGCGGCCGTCGCTGTTCCAGTCCATCACGCCCCAGTCATAGCCCCGATCGACGACCGTGCCGGTGATGAAGGCCAGATAGAGGGCCGGCGCGACCGCGAGCGACGCGGCGACCAGGGCGAGCAGCTTGCGCATGGCGGTCCTTGGGGCGAAGAGCGCGCTTGATACACGCGACGTCGCGCCCCGGCAGTCCGGCCATTTGCCGCAGGCCAAGCTTGGATGGGGGCTAGCCGCCCCCGGCCTTCAGCGACTCCCATGTGCGGCCGCCGCCCTGCCCCAGCGCCGCGCGGAGATAGGCCAGGTTGTTGGCGACCTGCTCCGGCGGCAGGTCGGCGCGGGCCAGTTTCTCGGCTTCCGGCAAGCGCCCCTGCAGTCCGACCACCAGGGCCAGGTTCTGGCGGGCCTGGATCCCGCCTGAGGGCAGGGCGACGGCGCGGCGAAGCTGGGCCTCCGCGCCGGCCAGGTCGCCCTTGGCGGCCAGGTGCATGGCGTAGTTGGTCAGCGGCGCCGCCTCGTTCGGGGCCAGCGCCAGGGCCTGGCGATGGGCGGCCTCGGCCTCCTCGTCGCGCTGGGCCTGCTCATAGGCCACGGCCAGCAGGGTCAGCGGGCGCCAATCCCTGGGCGACAGGCCGGCGGCCTTGCGCGCCGGTTCGATGGCGTAGAAGCCCTGGCCGCGCGCGATGTGAGCCCGGGCGAGCTCCAACAGAAGGACGGCGTCGTCCGGATGAGCGACGAGCGCCTTGGTCGCGACCTCGGCGGCCTCGTCGTTGCGGCCCAGACCCCGCAGCGCCTGAGCAAGACCCGCGCCGGCTTCGGAGTCGGTCGCGTCGGTCTGGAATTCCGCGCCCCAGAACGCCGCGCGCGCCAGCGGGTCCAGCCTGCGGACCTCCGCGCGCTGCTGGGCGTCGGCCGCCAGGGCCGCGCCGTTCGCGCAAAGGCTCGCCAGCGCCAGGACGGCGGGGGCGAGAACGGTTGCGAGGCGCGCGCGCTTGCGACACATGGAGGAGACGTCTCCGGAAAAGAGCCCGGCCATGATCGGTCTGGGGGCTTAAAGGAAGCGTTAAGCATAATTTTTCGAGAGGCCGCCGATGTCCGACGCGACGCATCCGATCCTCAGCCAGGCCGAGACCGGCGCCATTCCGGTCCATCCGCTGGCCGAGTGCGAGGTCGAGGCCTTCCTGGCCCGGAAACGCGCGCCGGTCAGGACTTTCGCGACCGCCAACAAGTTCACCGGCAAGCTGGGGCAGGTGCTGGCCGTCCCCGGCGCCGGCGGCGCGGTCGAGCAGGTTCTGCTGGGAACGGGGGCCGGCCGCGTCGATCCGTCGCTGCTGCGGACCCTGGCCGGCAAGCTGGCCGCTGGCGACTACGCGCTCGCCAAGCTGCCCAAGGGGCTTGATCCCGAGCAGGCGGCCCTGGCCTTCGCGCTCGGGACCTATCGCTTCGACCGCTACAAGAAGCACGGCGAGCCGATCCCGCGCCTGGTCGCGCCCAAGGGCGTCGACGCCGCCGCCGTGACGGCGATGGCCCACGCCTGCGCCCTGGCCCGCGACATGGTCAACACCCCGGCCAACGACATGGGCCCGCTGCAGATCGAGACGATCGCCGGCGAGATCGCCCAGAAGTACGGCGCCACCCTGTCGGTCGTGCGCGGCGACGACCTGCTGAAGGAGAACTATCCGGCCGTGCACGCGGTCGGCCGCGCCGCCGTTCCCTCGCGGGCGCCGCGCATGATCGAGGTGACCTGGGGCGACGCCTCGCACCCCGTTCTGGCGCTGGTCGGCAAGGGCGTGGTGTTCGACACCGGCGGGCTCGACATCAAGCCCTCGGCCGGCATGCGGCTGATGAAGAAGGACATGGGCGGCGCCGC
>Ga0247725_1000433_pt1 | contig 31905 bp, 31 predicted proteins | sample OKSTACKMCFT3sol_FD_183021 | JGI IMG/M metagenome (GOLD analysis project Ga0247725, IMG submission 183021) | Subsurface sediment microbial communities from gas well in Oklahoma, United States - OK STACK MC-FT3-sol | ecosystem: Environmental > Terrestrial > Deep subsurface > Rock core/Sediment...
ATCGGGGGAGGGCCATTCGAGTAGGGCATTCCCATGCGACAAAAACGTCTGGAACGTTTTTGGACCGCCAACGGCGGGCCGCGAAGCGGCGAACCCCACGGATGGGGTGAGCAACGTAGTTCACCGCCTGTTTCACGCCTTGAGCTCTGCGCAAGGCCGGACAAGACGCCCCGCCGTCACCTCACCAACAATCCCAGGGATGGGGTGAGCACAAAAACGTCCGGAACGTTTTTGAACGGCGAAGCCGGCCCGAAGGGTGGAGGGCAGGAGGCCCGGAATAAAGTAGTTCACTGCACCCGAATTCAGAACCAATCTGCTCTTAAAATTCCAAACGGCCGCCCAGAAGGGACGCCCCTACAGGCGATTGCAGCCTACTTAGATTTATGCAAAAGTACCCAAATTCAAACAGATACATAATCCTAAGGCCAATCCATGCCAAGTCCACTACACAATTACAGCAACAATGTACTGATTGCTATCAGTCGGTTACTAAATGCCATACTCGGTGGTAATCCAAGCTTAACCTTAAGTGCAAGAGCGGGCTTGCATTACAGGAAAGGGCAATGGGCCCTGCAAAGGCGCTTGATCAACAGATTATTCTGGCTACAGCAGGACCATTGTGAATTCGCAATACGGTTGGATACAGACAGAAATCAGCAAGCAATGGGAGAAGTAGAAAATACAACAAAAACAGAGCCTTTGTGACATCAAGCGACATCACAAAGGCACAAGCAGGATTAATTTAAAGCAGGTTTCATTTCCACAACTACTTCATTGTTGTGGAATAACTGTAACTTATCGCCGTTTAACTCTATACGATCAGCCATTTGTAAATGCTGAGTAAAGTTTGATTCATAGTAGTTACTTTGAGCACAATACTTTTTAGTACTGACTAAAGGGTTAACTTTCAACAAGTTAGAGCTTTGGCTGTAGCTGGCGTTAAATACGTTACAACCTGAGAACCCGTACAACTTAGCATTGTCGTTAAACAGCATACGTAAGTTGTACTGCTGTGGCACCTGGATAAACTTTACTCGTTCTACACGCCAAACAATACCTTGCACCTTAGCAATGTTCATGGTGTCAGGACAGGTTGCGCCAGGCCAAAACTGTTCAAACTTTTCAACAAACAGCATCTTGTCTTCTTTTGGACTTTGGCGCGCTATCATAGTGGCTATCACAGCTTTGCCGTTCAGATTCTTGTCTGTCTGATAGCTACGCAGCATAGGAATATGATGTTGAGTCATGGCTATACTTGATTTTTCACCATTGGTACATGAGGTGAACACAGCATTATTATCAATCACCTGATACATACCTAACATCTGCATACTGGTATCAAGTTTCAGAAAGTTGTTTGAGCGAATTAACTCATAATTGTCTTTGGAGACGACAGGTTTACCTGCTTCATCCAAAAGCACCACTTTGTTGTTGCTGACAAACTGAAATGAAGGAATTTTAGTTTGCTGAGACATCAGATGGATCACCCGACCTTCGAGCAACCAGGTACCTTTGACCAGATTTACTTCATGCTGATCAATAAACTCCTGACGGGCTTCAAACTTACCATCCTGAAATAAATTGACATGATATTTTACGCCTGGGCAGCCTTCGCAAGGCAAAGTACCGGTAAAGCTCATATCGCGATCTATAAAAATGTGGCCAAAATCAGTCGCTTGAGCTTGTGCCACATTGTCATTTAGCACTTCATTTTCGACCAGTGCTGGTTCAGCCGCTACTATGGGTTGGCTTACTTTGGTAACTGGAGCTGGAGCCTGCTCTGGCATCTGGCTACAACCCGCCAAAGCTAAGACCAAAGCGCTTAAAATAAAACTTTGCTTCATATTCATTTGGATCCGGAGAAAATTGGCGCCATTATAAAGCAACTGTACAGACAGTCGAATGGTATTGCTGATTAAAAATTGTCATATTTTATGATTTGCTTGTTGTTGCAGGAGGTGTCGGACCAGATCTGCACTTTCATTTGGACTTTCCTGCATAAAACAATGGCCGCCTGTGACCTTCTGCAACTGAACTGATGGGTTTATTGAACACCATTTTGCTGCAGCTTTATTGATAAAGGGATAAGTCTTATTGCCGTAGATCAGAAAAACAGGACTACAATTTTGTTTGAGCTGTTTCCATAACTGTTTTGGGTAAGATGCAAAGATCTCTGCTTCCCGTTCAGCTTTGCATTTGAGCATCAACCCCTGATTGCTGTGATGCAATGCATGATCGATATAGCTTGCCAATGCGTCGTCCTGCCAGTTTTTAAACATCCCCCTTTGATGCAAGTAACGGTAAGCTGAATCTTTATCAGGCCAGTGCTGGCGGCGGTTTAAGGCTTTTTTGGCCATAGGATTTTTTTTATATAAACCAAGCCAGTCCAAAGCCTGCATTAAGGCCAACATTCCTGGTGTAAATAAAACAGGGTCAAGTAACACAACGGCATTAAAGGGGCTATTGGTTTTGCTGTTAATCAGTGCTGTTAACACGCCACCAAAACTGTGACCCACACCATAACAAGGTACAGTCGCAAATAAGTGTTTATGAGCAAGCCAAGCCTCCATTGCCAAATCAGCACTTTGGTTCCAACCGACAAAAGTTCCGCCGTGGTCACTGTCGCCATGGCCTTGTGCATCAGATAAAAACAGGTCAAAGGAGGGCAGCAACTGAGCTAAAAAGGGTTGGTACATTCTGCTGCAATAGCCATTGCCATGCAAAATATGCAGTACAGCTTTACCTGTTGGGGGAGTATAAAATCCACGTAATGTAAAACCGTGTTGAGTCGAGTAACTCCAGGGGATTAAATCCATCATCTGTCTTTGTTGGGCAAACCTGAATGTACTTTGCCATGGTCATACCAGATCTGCAAATACAAAAGCCCGGCATAATTCCGGGCTTTTGAGTTTAGAAAGGTCTATCAGAAGCTATAGTTCAAACGTACGTAGTAGAAACCGCCGTTAATGCCCATAACCGCAGTTGTTGGGTATTTAGAGCCCGCTATACCTTGCCATTTATGTTCATCAGGATAGGCGTCAAATAGGTTTTGAGCGCCTACGCTGATTTCATAACTGTCATTTACGCTATAGCTGACTTCTACGTCTGTAGTTATAGCTGAACCCACTTCAATTGGGATACCGCCATCAGATTCCAGTAATACACCGTTATCTAAGTGATCTTCGTAGAAGGAACCAAAATGGTTAAAACGCACATAACCTTTCCAGTCACCATAGTTCTGGTTCACAGTAAAGCTACCACGAACACTGGGTAAACCTCGTTCCAGCTGCTCTTTCTTCGCATCGCTGATATTGGTTTTTAACACACCATCGATCAGATATTCGCTGATGCGATCAACGTTAGTGTCTGTCCAGTTATAAGCAAAAGCCAGGGTAGTGCGGCCGTTCCACAGATCAAATCCGTAGTTAGCAACTAAGTCTAAACCTTGAGTTGTTGTGTCAAAGTCGTTGGTGAAGTACTTCACACTGGTAAAGCTGCTGGCATCTTTTACGCCTAAAGCTAACAGAGCTTCAATATCTTTGTCTGTCAGATCCAGTGACGAGGTTTGACTGATACGGTCTTCCACTTTGATATGGAAATAATCCAAAGTGACGTACCAATCGTTCACTTCAAGCACAGTACCTACTGAGAAGTTTTTCGACTCTTCAGGAGTTAAAGGCTTACCACCTTTTTGCAGCGAAATAGGGTGATCTGGTGGTAGGGTCGCCGTATCAACCAGACCAGCAGGGCTGAATGAGGTTGTTACGTTACGGACATGACTTTGACCTACAGTCGGAGCACGGAAGCCTGTACTGGCTGCGGCTCGGAAGGCGACTTCGTCAGTGGCTTGATAACGCGCGGTTATTTTACCATTGGTGGTATTACCAAAGTCTTCAAAGTCTTCAAAACGCAATGCAAAGTCCATACGGAAGCTGTCACTGAATTCAGCACCTAACTCAGTATAAGCTGCATAGCTGTAGCGGTTAAAAGAGCCCGCATCTTCCGGTTTGAAGCCAGGGAAACCGTTTGAACCTATACCAAAGCCTTGTGACGCCAATGGGCCTACTTCAAAAGAGGCTGCATCGCCGGCATAAATTTCGAATGTTTCATCACGGTATTCAACACCACCAGCCACATTCAGGGGGTAAGGCAGACCATCTACATCGAATGGTTTGTTGAAATCCAAGTTGGCTGCTTTTTCCAGTTGTACATATTTACCTGGTTTGAAGGAGCGCGGAGTATCGGGGCCTAATGAAGGGTTCAGAGTGTTATTGATATAAAACTCCACTTCACTGCGACCAACAGACATACTGGCATCAAATGCCCAGCCAGAGTCCAGTTCGCCTTTAACGCCAGAGGCAATGGCTGTATCAGTCACCACACCGCCAAATTTAGGGGTAAAACCACCAGGCAGCATACCGTAGTAGGTAAAACAGTGTGAAGGAAGAGCGTCCACGTCCGCCTGAATGTCTGCATGGTTACGGATGTTATCACCTGTCATTGCAGAAATACTTGGACAATCGCCCAGACTTTCATCCAGATTACCGATCAGCAGGCTTTTACCGTCATCATTCGAATAAACACCACTGCGTTTGGTTGGATGGCGATAATAAAAACCACCTTCTACATCACGTTCTGCCCAGTTGGTAAATAAATAAAACTCTCGGTTTTTTGCTACTTCTAAACCCACATTGGCAAATAATTTGGCGTCACGTTTAAATTCAGGTGAACCCCAGACCTGAGCAGGATTTTCGATGAATGGATTGCCAGTAGCGGTTGAAGCGGCAGCATCGCTACGCTGAACTGAACGGCTGGTTGGGTCTGCCTGTTTAAACTCACCACTTATGTTCGCGAAACCATTATCGGTAAAAGGCAGGCCTATATTGCCGGAAATCTGGCGTAAATCACCGTCACCTTCATAGTGCTGACCACTTTTCACTTCAAAAGAACCACCTTCAGCAGCGTCTTTTAAACGGAAGTTAATCACGCCTGCTATAGCGTCAGAACCGTATTGCGCTGCAGCACCATCTCGCAATATCTCGACTTGTTTTAGTGCAATAGAAGGGATAACAGAAATATCCGGGCCTTGTGAACCGTCTGATATACCACTACCTAAGAAGGTAATGACTGCTGCGCGATGGCGTCTTTTACCGTTCACTAAAATCAGGGTGCTATCTGGTGGCAGGCCACGTAAGTTCGCAGGACGAATTAATGTTGAAGCATCGTTGATAGGCTGAGCGTTAACGTTAAAAGAAGGGACTGCAGCGGTCATTAAACTGACCATATCACTGGTGCCGGTTTTTGAGAATTCTTCGCCACCTATAACGTCTACTGGCACTGCGGAATCACCTACGGAGCGTGGTGCGCCGCGGGCACCTATAACAGCTATTTTTTCAACTGATGCATCTTCGGCTTTTTTTTCTGCGGCGTCAGGAGTTGCCTGCGCCAATAACGAAGTGCTGATTAATAAACTGCCGCATAAAGCAATTTTTATGGCGGCAGCAACTGGATGGTAGTGGATTGATTCTTTCTTCATGGGGTTGCCTTCTCATCTGGATTTTTGTTTGGCTCATTTTTATCTACGAGCTCTGCAACGACCATATTTGAAAAGGTTAACTTTGTCTATCGCGATTTTTAGTTATTTCGACGCTCATTTTTGGTGATTTGCCGCACCATTCTGGTGCTACTGCTGTGTTGCATGGCGTTTGGAAGGAAAAATAAATAAAAAAAATTGAACGCAAATAACAGAAAAATGTCCGATCTGGCTTGCTGTTTTACTCAAAGTCGATTCAGATAGCAGGGTTCATTTAATCAAGGACTTCTAGTAGTGAAAAAACTTCTGACTCCGGCATGCTTAGCAACTGTATTACTCTCTGCAACGGCGCAGGCAAACGTCAATTTACCTCTGGAACGTTTGTTTGCAGAACCTGCATTAAGCGGCACCGCACCACGTTCTTTAAGCTTTTCTCCTGATGGCAGTCGTGTCACTTACCTTAAAGGGAAAGACACAGACGCGAACAGACTGGATTTATGGCAATACCAGCTAAAAAGCGGGCAACACAGTATTTTAGTTGATTCGAATCAACTGTTTAGTGGCCCTGAGCAGCTATCTGATGAAGAGAAAGCCAGAAGGGAACGTTTACGCTTATTTGCCAGTGGTATTGTTAGCTACAACTGGTCGAAAGACGGCAAGGCCTTGCTGTTTCCGCTCAATGGCGATCTGTATTATTACGATTTAGACAGTCAAAAATCGCGCAAACTAACCAACACTGAAGCCTTCGAAACCGATGCACAAATATCGCCCAAAGGCCGGTATGTATCTTTCATCCGCGAACAAAATATTTTTGTGCTCGACCTGAAATCAGGCAAAGAAACTCAGTTAACCACTGATGGTCAGGGTCTGATTAAAAATGGCATGGCTGAATTTGTCGCACAGGAAGAAATGGGCCGGATGACAGGGTACTGGTGGGCTCCGGATGACAGCAAAATTGCCTTCAGTCAGATTGATGAGTCGCCTGTTGCTGAAGCTGTGCGTAATGAAATTTATGCCGATGAAATTAAACTGTTTAATCAGCGTTACCCATTTACCGGCACGGCCAATGTTAAGGTGAAGCTCGGTGTGGTTGCAGTGCAGCAACCTGCGGTGCAATGGCTGGACTTAGGCAAGGAGCAGGACATTTACCTTGCCCGTGTCAACTGGAGCAAATCAGCATCGTTGCTGACGTATCAATGGCAAAGTCGCGATCAGCAGCAGCTGGAGCTGCGTTCTGTGGAGCTTCCTTCCGGCGCAACGAAAGTGCTGCTGAAAGAACAAAGCCCAACCTGGCTCAACTTAAATGACGATCTGCATTTCTTAAAAGATAAACAGCATTTTGTCTGGGCATCAGAACGTGATGGTTATAAGCACCTGTACTTGTACAAACTTGATGGCACTTTGGTTCGTCAGTTGACCAAAGGTGACTGGATTGTTAATAAGATCGAAGCCATTAATGAAGAACAGGGCATCATTTATTTCTCAGGACGCAAAGATACACCGCTGGAAAGTCATTTGTATTCGGTACCAGTGAAAGGAGGTGAGAGCAAGAGGCTTACTCAGGCTGAGTTCTCTCATGCTGTAGTGATGGCAGAAACAGGCCAGAGCTTTATCGACAGTTACTCCAGTGTATTACAACCAACTAAAGTGGAATTGAAGAGTGTCGAGGGTAAAGTGCTGACTGTGCTTGAGTCGAACGATGTGTCTGGTTCACATCCGCTGGCGCAGTACAAAGATAAACTGGTGAAACCCCGGTTTGGCACTTTAAAAGCCAAAGATGGCCAAACCTTGTATTACCGTGTATTTGAACCTGCAGCGCTTGAAAAAGGCAAAAAGTATCCTGTGGTTGTTGGGGTATACGGTGGACCAGGTGCCCAGCGTGTCACCAATAGCTGGAGCGCAAAGGACTTGTATTTCCAGTACCTGGCGCAAAACGGCTATGTAGTTTTCCAGCTGGATAACAGAGGTTCAGAAAACAGAGGTAAGGCTTTTGAAGATCCAATCTACAAAAAGCTGGCTGTAGTAGAGCTGGAAGACCAAATCACTGGTGTGGAGTATTTGCGCAGCCTGCCTTATGTTGACGCTGAGCGCATTGGTATTTATGGCCATAGCTATGGTGGTTATATGAGCATTATGGCGATGTTCAAAGCGGGCGGCTATTTCAAAGCTGGCGTAGCCGGAGCTCCTGTCACGGATTGGGCTTTGTATGATACCCATTACACAGAACGCTATTTAGGCCACCCTGCAACGAACAAAGCCGGCTATGAGCAGAGCTCAGTCTTCCCTTATGTGAAGGATTATCAGGGCAACCTGTTGATTTATCATGGCATGGCAGATGATAACGTGCTCTTTACCCATAGCACCAAGCTGTACTCTGAATTGCAAAAGCAGGGGAAATTGTTCGACAGTATGGATTATCCTGGCAGCAAACATTCGATGTTTGGACAGCCAGTGCAAACCCATTTACATAAAACCATTACGGCGTTTTTTGAACGTCAATTAAAAAAATAATTTGAGGGCGGGCATTTAACCCGCCTTTTATCATAATTCGTTGCCACTTAATCTGTTGGCCTGAAACGCCAGCAGATTTTCACTGGTCACCTGACAAATCTGTTGCAGAGCTTCCTGGGTGAAAAAGGCCTGATGCCCAGTGATCAATACGTTAGGGAAGGTCAGCAAACGTTTAAAAACTTCATCGTCAATCAGTTGTCCTGATAAATCCTGAAAAAACAAATCCGCTTCCTGCTCGTACACATCCAGACCTAAATAACCAATCTTTCGGTTCTTCAAGGCCTTAATCACAGCTTTGGTGTCAATTAAGCCACCCCTGCTGGTATTGATCAAGGTGACGCCATTTTTCATCAATGCCAGACTGTTGTCGTTGATCAGATGCTGAGTCTGTGGGTTCAGAGGGCAGTGCAGGCTGATAATATCTGACTCTGCCCACAGCTGTTCCAGCGGCACATAAGTGGCGCCAGCTTTCACCAGCTCTTCATTTTGTTTGATGTCATGACAGAGCAGTTGCATGCCAAAACCAAGCAATATTTTGGCTGTTGCTACTCCTATACGGCCTGTGCCGACCAGTCCGGCAGTTTTACCGTGCAGGTTAAAGCCGAGCAACCCATCCAGCGCAAAATTATCATCCCGCACTCTGTTGTAGGCTTTATGTAGTTTTCGGTTTAAACACAGGATCATGGCGACTGTATGTTCGGCCACTGCTTCAGGCGAATAGGCTGGTACTCTTGCAACCTGCAGCCCCAACTCTTTGGCTGCAGCTAAATCGACGTTGTTAAAGCCAGCACAGCGCAAAGCAATCATGCCAACACCCATGGTTTTCAATTCTGCCAGTACAGGTTCGGATAAGTCATCATTGACAAAAACACAAACCGCCTGGTAACCCTGAGTTAATCCGGCACTGTGTTGATTCAAAGGCACGTCAAAAAAGCTGAACTCAAGGCTTGCATTCGCCCATTGTTTAAAACTGTCCTGATCGTATTTTTTTGCGCTAAAAACTGCAATTTTCATAACTGAGCTCCTTGCTTGCTGATCTGCAAATCAGAGTAACGCAAAAAACTGCAGACTTTATTGTTTTTAATCAAGCTGTTGTTTTTAACTTAGCTGGCCAGCACTTCTTCTATGGATTGATGCAAGCTGGATGGCTTAGTGCGGGGTGCATAACGTTTCACCACATCCCCCTGGCGGTTCACTAAAAACTTGGTGAAGTTCCACTTAATAGCCCGGGTTTTCATCAAACCACGAGCCTGATCTTTTAAGTACTCAAACAAAGGTTCTGAATCCAGACCATTGACCTGCACCTTGCCAAAAACCGGAAAGCTGACGCCATAATTGAGCTGACAAAATTGCTGGATCTCTGCATTAGAGCCAGGTTCCTGCGCCCCAAACTGATTACAGGGAAAAGCCAATACCACAAAACCCTGATCTTTGTATTGCTGATACAAGGCTTCTAATTCCTGATACTGAGAGGTAAAGCCGCACTGACTGGCTGTGTTAACTATCAGCACCACTTTATCCCGGTATTGGGCTAAATCCACGTCCTGATCCTGACTATCCTTCACTTTAAAATGATGAACCTTTGGCATAACTGTCCTTTTGTGCAACTCGTCTGATGCTTTTGCGTCAGAGCCCCTGATTCTAGTAAGCTTCTTTGCATTCCAGTCTGTCACAGAAATAAGTCAAAATTATGTCAAATTTATCACAACAAAAAGTTGCCTTTGTCGGTTTGGGGGTGATGGGTTATCCCATGGCCGGGCATTTGCAGCACAAAGGCGAGCAAGTTTGTGTATACAACAGAACGCATCAGAAAGCTCAGGATTGGGTAGCGCAGTATGGCGGTACTCATGCACTAACTCCGGCAGAAGCAGCGTCTGGTGCCGATTTAGTGATGTTATGCGTTGGGAATGACGATGACGTGCGTTCTGTGGTCTATGGCGAGCACGGCGTACTGGCCACTATGCAACCAGGCGCGACATTAGTGGACCACACTACAGCTTCGGCCGATCTTGCCCGTGAACTGGCGCTTGCCTGCAAGGAGAAAGGCATTGGCTTTTTAGATGCGCCCGTTTCAGGGGGGCAGGCCGGCGCTGTGAATGGGTTATTGACCATTATGCTGGGTGGTGAAGCAGATGATTTTGCCAAAGCAGAAGCCACATTGATGAAGTATGCCCGTAGCGCCCGATTGTTAGGGCCAGCAGGTTCTGGTCAACTGGCCAAAATGGTCAATCAGATTTGTATTGCAGGTGTAGTGCAGGGCCTGGCCGAGGCTATGCATTTTGCTCAGCAGGCAGGACTTGATGGTCAGGCGGTGCTGGACACTATCAGCAAAGGCGCTGCTCAGTCATGGCAAATGGAAAACCGAGGCTCCACTATGCTGCAAGGCAAATACGACTTTGGTTTTGCCGTGGACTGGATGCGTAAGGATTTAGCTATCACCTTAAATGAAGCTCGTCACAACGGAGCCACTTTGCCATTAACTGCGTTAGTTGACCAGTTTTATGCCCAGGTACAAGCCATGGGCGGAGGCCGTTGGGATACCTCCAGCCTGCTGACTGTTCTGCAGCGTAAAGGCTAACGCTGCAAGTTTTAATCCTCCAGGCCGGTGCTGGCTAAACCTAAAGTCAGCACCAGTAATAAGGGTATTTGCACCAGATGCAGTAGCGGATCTGGATTAATCTGCAAGGCCAGTCCTACCACCATAGCCCAAACCAGAGCCAGTAAAGCCAATACTGTTGTACGTTTTGACAGTTGAAACATAACCACCTCCTGTTGTTGATGTGGCTACTTTACTCTGCTTAAAAACCGGTCTAAAGTGTCACTAATGACGTAATAGTGGCTAAAAGTGACATCATGAAACGTATTGGGATTTGGGTTGATCACGACATAGTGATGAGTAGCGTGACAGGGGTGATGGATTTTTTTACCTTCTGTAATAAATACTGGCAACTGATCCAGCAAACTGATCAACAGTTGTTCGAAACCGTGTTCATGGGGCCTAACCCTGTGGTACAGCATGGCGCTTTTAGCCTGAATGTTGAGGCCGTTGATTTCGGTTCTATTGATATCCTGCTGATCCCTGGTTTTTACGCTTATAACCCAAAAGATCTGGTGCGTGTCAGTCAGCAATTACAGCCATACGCAACAGAGTTGCAGGCCATGCTAGCGCAAGGCAAATGGCTGGGAGCCTTTTGTAATGGTACTTTTGCTTTAGCCGGCACAGGTTTGCTGAACGGTTTACAATCGACCTCGGTTTGGTTTTTTAAAGACTATTTTCGTCAGATGTTTCCGCAGGTCAAACTGGATTTGCAGCAACTGGTGGTCCAACAGCAAAGAATATTGACCGGCGGGGCTACCACTTCCTATCTGAATTTGTGTTTGCGTTTTGTTGAGCTTTGTATGGATACGGCTTTTGCGCAACAAATGGCAAAAATTATGCTGACGGATCCAAACCGGACTTCTCAGCTGCCTTATCTATCTTTACAACTGGCCCCTCAACACAAAGATGCGAAGCTGGCAGAAATTCAACAGTATTTGCAGGCTCATTTGGCAGAAGCTGTAACACTGGAACAGTTAGCCGATCAGTTTGCCATGACGCCCCGCACTTTGATCCGGCGTTTTAAACAACATTTAGACGAAACTCCTATGGCTTATCTGCAGCGGTTGCGTATCGAGAGAGCGAAGTCTTTGCTGGAGAATACCTTATGGACAGCAGAAGATATTATGCAACAAGTGGGTTATGAAGACATTTCGTCGTTTCGGAAGTTATTTGTGCATTACACCAGCCTGACGCCCAAAGCCTATAGGCAGAAGTTTATGTTTGAACCACAAGTTGACTGTTGTCCGGTCAGCGGTCGTGAGCGGGAAACCGCAGCTTAAATGAATGTAATTATGTTATTTAACAATAATTAACAAATGGAACAGGAAAAGTTTGTTTTGTGCTATTATGATGTGGCCAATTCATTGATGAAAGTAAATTAAATGTATTTGTCTGAAATCGGCTGGCATCTTTATGCGCTGCTTTTTATTCTTTGTATATTGCTCCCGGCTCTTGTGTTATGGGCACTGGTGTATTTCAAACCGCTTTGGTTAAGACAATCTTTATGGGCATTCAGCTTGTGTAGTTTGTGCTTTTTGGTGCTTAGTCTGAAGTTTAGTGATAACACTTTGTTAATGACCGATAGTTCCTTAGAGCTGAAAGCAGGTTTGTATCAAACCAGAATTGATGATATTCACTCGGCGCAAAGTAAAGTGTCAGTGGTAATTTGTGACGAGTTGGGCGAGTTTAAACCTGTCATTGCGGTCAACGCCATTAATCTGCCGAACTACAAAGTGGGCTGGTTCAGATTGGCCAATCAGCAGACTGCTTTTGTCATGTTAATTGGCAATATTGAAAAAGTAACAGTGGTCAGTACCAAAACTGCGATCGCTTTAATTAGCGGCGATATTAACAGAGATAATGCTGGTGCTGGTTTGCAGGCTAAAGCGTTTCGATAGGGTCAGCAGCCTTGCCTCTGACCCTTTCATGTTTTACATCAGAACTGCATTTCCGGAATATCACCAGAGATCACTAACTTACCCGCAGTTTTCTGCTGAATTTCTTCCACACTGATGCCAGGTGCTCTTTCCAGCAAATGGAAAGCGCCGTCCCGAACTTCCAGCACAGCTAAATCCGTGACAATTTTCTTCACACAGTTGACGCCTGTCAGAGGCAGAGTACAGCTGTCCAGTAACTTGGAGCTGCCGTATTTATCCGCATGCGTCATAGTGACAATAATATTTTGTGCGCCAGCTACTAAATCCATAGCGCCGCCCATGCCTTTGACCAGTTTGCCTGGGATCATCCAGCTGGCGATATTGCCGTTTTGATCCACTTCAAAGGCGCCCAAAACTGTTAAATCGACATGGCCGCCACGGATCATGGCAAAACTTTCCGCTGAGCTGAAAATGGCAGCGCCTTTTATGGCGGTGACCGTTTCTTTACCGGCGTTGATCATATCGGCGTCTATTTCAGCTTCGGTTGGGTAGGGGCCCATACCTAATAAACCGTTTTCCGATTGCAGCATCACTTCAATACCCGCAGGTACATAGTTAGCAACCAGAGTAGGGATACCAATGCCTAAGTTAACGTAATAACCGTCCTGTAATTCCTGAGCCACCCGCATAGCGACCTGTTCACGTGATAATGCCATTTGCTGTGCTCCTTAAGCCTGACGGACCATACGACGTTCAATGCGTTTCTCAAAGCTGGCTTTGATCACACGTTGCACATAAATACCTGGAGTGTGAATTTGGCTTGGCTCCAGCTCACCCGGCTCGACGATTTCTTCTACTTCAGCCACAGTAATTTTGCCTGCAGTGGCGGCCATAGGGTTGAAGTTCATCGAGGTATGACGGAACACCAGATTGCCGTAACGGTCGGCCTTCCAGGCGCGCACTATAGCAAAGTCACCGGTAATAGACTCTTCCAGCACATAGTTACGGCCATTGATTTCGCGGGTTTCTTTGCCATCAGCGACCGGAGTACCATAGCCAGTGGCGGTGAAAAAGGCTGGAATACCAGCGCCACCGGCGCGGATTTTTTCCGCCAGGGTACCTTGAGGGGTTAACACCACTTCAAGTTCGCCGGACAACAGCTGCTTTTCAAACAAGGCGTTTTCACCGACATAAGAGGCGACCATTTTCTTGATTTGGCGATCTTCTAACAAAATGCCTAAACCAAAACCATCAACACCACAGTTGTTTGATACCACTGTTAAATCTCTGGTGCCCATCTTTTTGATCTGAGCAATCAGACCTTCCGGAATACCACATAAACCAAAACCACCGGCTATCACTGTCATGCCATCGCTCAGGCCTGCCAGCGCTTCTTCGTAGCTGGTCACAACTTTATTAAACCCTGCCATTTTTTATCCTTTATCGATGCTATGTATAAATTAATTTTGCTGGCATTTGGCTCTGATCGCCAATCCTACTTTAGAACTAGGAGCTTTCCCCAGCTGTTCGCTGATAAACCAGCCAATAGGGGCCAGCCGTTGTAAATCAACGCCTGTGTCTATGCCAAGGCCGTTCAGTAAATACACCACTTCTTCCGTAGCTACATTGCCTGAGGCTCCTGCGGCGTAAGGACAGCCGCCTAAACCTGCAACTGAACTGTCGACCACAGCAATACCCCGTTGCAACGCGGCGTAAATATTACTTAACGCCTGACCATAGGTATCGTGAAAATGCACCGCCAGTTGTTCGACCGGAACAACGTCAAGCACAGCGTCCAGCATCGCATTGACTTTGGACGGAGTGCCAACACCTATGGTGTCGCCTAACGAAATTTCATAGCAGCCCATCTCCAGCAAAGCCTTGGCAACACGTGCCACTTCTGCGGGTTCAACCTCACCCTGATAAGGGCAACCGACCACACAGGAGACATAACCCCGTACTTTCATGCCATCCAGTTTGGCCTGAGCCATTACTGGAGCAAAACGCTGCAGACTTTCGGCTATGCTGCAGTTGATATTTTTCTGGGTAAAAGCCTCTGATGCAGCGCCAAAAACGGCCACTTCAGTCGCACCTGCTGCTTTGGCGGCTTCATAGCCTTGCAGATTTGGAGTCAAGGCGGTGTACTCAATACCGACTTTACGGCTGATGTGTGCAAATACAGCCGCGGAATCAGCCATTTGAGGCACCCATTTCGGGGATACAAAAGCGCCGGTTTCAATAGTAACCAGGCCAGTCTCAGCTAAACGGTTGACCAGTTCGACTTTGGCCTGCAGCGACACGGCTTTTTCATTTTGCAGTCCATCACGTGGGCCTACTTCGACGATACGCACTGCTTTAGGTAAACCTGCTGTGTGCTTTGGGTTTAATGTCAGTGACATCTTTCTCTCCAAATCAGTCTGTTAGTCAGCTGGGGTAAAGTCCAGTAGCTGAGCGCCATCTTTCACCAGATCACCAGCAGCGTAAAACAGCTGATTGACCACACCATCTTTAGGCGCCTTGATGCTATATTCCATTTTCATCGCCTCCATCACCAGCAGCGTCTGGCCAGCGCTGACTAACGCACCTTTTTCCACCATCACTGCGACAATAGTGCCGTTCATCGGGGCTGTCAGGCTGCCCGCTGCTGCGCTGTCGTCGACTTGCGTCTGGACTTGTGTCTGGTACACAAAATCATAACGCTGATGTTTGATAAAGACAGATACAGTGTCCTGATACTGGCTGACCCGCACTTTGAGCTGGTGACCATGTAAATTGGCCTGCAGTTCATCACCTTGCAAGCTGGCAGTGGCAGGGGTGGTCACGCCTTGTTGCGTTAAGCTCAGTGTTTTGCCTTCAGAGCTGATGCTGACCAGGCGGGTTTCATCCTGATAAAGCAGCGGGAAAGACACAGTTGGCACTTCGTTTAAACGCCAGCCTGAACACAAAGCCCATGGGCTTTGATCGTCTTGTTTGTCTGACCGTTCTTTCAGTAACAGATACAGAGCTGCCAATAAACTGGCTTGTTCGGATTCAGATTGACCTGGAGCAAACAAAGACTCTTTGTGGCGTTCAATAAAATGCGTATCCAGTTCAGCTTTGGCAAAAGCTGGTTGCTCCACTAAACGGGTTAAGAAATTCAGGTTATTTTTCACGCCGGCAATACGGTAGTCGTCCAAAGCTCGCAGCATACGGGCTATGGCGCGGTCACGGTTTTCATCCCAAACAATAAGTTTAGCGATCATAGGATCGTAAAATGGTGAGACTTCGTCGTTTTCGACTACGCCTGTATCCACCCGCACATAACGGCTGCTTTCAGGCTGGCGTAAATAGGTCAGTTTGCCTGTAGCTGGCAGGAAATCATGATCCGGATCTTCAGCATAAACCCGCACCTCAATGGCATGGCCATCAATAGTGATTTGGTCCTGAGTTAAAGGCAAAGGCTGACCACTGGCGACTAATAGCTGCCATTTCACCAAGTCCTGGCCTGTGATCATTTCGGTGACTGGGTGTTCTACTTGCAGACGGGTATTCATTTCCATAAAGTAGAAAGAGCCGTCTTCATCAAATAAGAATTCAACAGTACCAGCGCCCTGATAGGCGATAGCTTTTGCCGCTTTGACTGCAGCTTCGCCCATGGCTTTACGTTGCTCCGCGCTAAAGTTCGGTGCTGGTGCTTCTTCAATCACTTTCTGGTGACGGCGCTGTATCGAGCAATCGCGTTCTGCTAAATACACCGCATTGCCAAAACTGTCGGCAAAGACCTGAATTTCGACATGACGTGGTTTGGTCAGGTAGCGTTCCATCAGCACTTTATCGTTGCCAAAACCATTTAAGGCTTCGCGTTTAGCGCCAGCCAAAGCTTCAGCAAATTCGCCACTGTTCCAGACCACCCGCATGCCTTTACCACCACCGCCATAAGCGGCTTTGAGTAGCAGCGGATAGCCGACTAAATCAGCTTGTTGCTGCAGAAAAGCAGGGTCCTGATTATCACCATGGTAACCAGGCACTAAAGGCACACCGGCTTTGGTCATAATCTCTTTGGCAGCGCTTTTACTGCCCATAGCGGCTATGGCAGGCACTGGCGGGCCAATAAAAACCACACCAGCTTTGGCGCACGCTTCGGCAAAACCTTCGTTTTCAGATAAAAAGCCATAACCTGGATGCACAGCTTCGGCACCACTTAATTTGGCGATTTCCAGAATTTTATCAGCACGTAGATAGGATTCTTTGCTTGGCGCCGGGCCTAATAAAAAAGCTTCATCAGCCATATGCACATGACGGGCGTTGGCGTCTGCTTCTGAATAGACAGCGACACAACGAATACCCAGTTTATGTGCGGTTTCTATGACTCGGCAGGCGATTTCGCCCCGGTTGGCGATCAAAATTTTGCGAAACATCAGTCTGTTTATCCTTATTCTGACCGGATCCAGGCCGGAGTACGTTTTTGTAAAAAGGCGTTTAAACCTTCCTGACCTTCATTTGATACCCGAATCGCAGCAATGCGCTCAGAGGTGCTGTTTATCAGTTGCTGATCTATAGGTTGATTGTGAACGGCCGCCATCAGCTCTTTGGCAGAGCGCAAAGCTGCAGGGCTGTTATTCAGTAAGATGCCAACAAAATACTCTGCTGCAGCATCAAGGCCACCAGCGTCCACTAATTGGTGCACTAAACCCAAGTTCAGTGCTGTTGCTGCATCAAAACGCTCAGCCGTTAAGAAATAACGGCGGCTGGCACGCTCACCAATAGCACGCATCACATAGGGGCTGATCACAGCCGGTATTAAACCAATTTTTACTTCACTTAAACAAAAGCTGGCGCCTTGTTCGGCAAGGGCTATATCGCAGCAGGAGACTAAACCCAAAGCACCACCAAAAGCAGCACCTTGTACCAAAGCAATAGTAGGGGCTGGGAAGCAATCTAATTGGCGCATCAGCTCTGCGAGCTGACCTGCATCTGCTAAGTTTTGCTGGTAGTTTTTCTCAGCCATAGAGCGCATCCAGTTCAGATCGGCACCTGCACTGAAGTTTTTACCGGTGGATTTAAGCAGCAGCACCCGCACTGCCGGGTTAGCGGCCAGACTTTTCAGCGCGTCAATTAATTCGGCTATCATGCTGTCGTCAAAGGCGTTATGTACTTCAGCACGGTTCAGCACCAGTTCTGCGACACCGGACGAGTTCACACTAGTGGTAATAGTTGTATAGTTTTGCATTGTATTTACTCCAACCCCTTACATGCGGAACACGCCGAATTTAGATTCAGCGACAGGTGCATTCAGTGCTGCGGTCAGTGCCAGACCAACCACCATACGGGTTTGTGCCGGGTCTATAATGCCGTCATCCCATAAACGCGCACTGGCGTAGTAGGGGTGACCTTGTTGCTCATACTGGGCGACAATAGGCTGACGTATAGCTTGTTCAGCTTCAGCTGTTAAGCTTTCGCCTTTACGGGCTAAAGCATCTTTAGTCACAGTGGCCATCACGCCAGCGGCCTGTTCACCACCCATTACTGAAATGCGGGCATTAGGCCACATCCACATCATGGTCGGATCATAAGCACGGCCACACATACCGTAGTTACCAGCACCATAAGAGCCGCCGATCAATACGGTAAATTTCGGCACATTGGCACAAGACACTGCCATCACCATCTTGGCGCCGTGTTTAGCAATACCTTCGGCTTCGTATTTTTTGCCGACCATAAAGCCGGTGATATTTTGCAGGAATAACAATGGAATTTTGCGCTGGGCACAGAGCTCAATAAAGTGAGCGCCTTTTTGCGCCGACTCAGAAAACAGGATGCCGTTATTAGCCACTATGCCGATGGGCTGGCCAAAAATGCGGGCAAAACCGCAGACTAAAGTAGCGCCATAAAATTGTTTAAATTCGTCAAAGTCTGAACCGTCGACAATACGGGCTATCACTTCACGCACATCAAAAGGCTTTTTCAGATCGGTGCCGACTATGCCGTACAGCTCGCTGGCATCATAAAGCGGGGCTTCGACAGGGCGTACATCACCTTGCACTGGTTTTTGATGATTCAGGCGACTGACGGCATTACGCGCCAGTTGCAACGCATGTTCATCATTCAGCGCATAGTGATCGGCCACACCGGAGATTTTGCAGTGCACATCAGCACCACCTAACTCTTCTGCAGTGACTTCTTCGCCTGTGGCGGCTTTGACCAATGGTGGACCAGCTAAAAAGATAGTGCCCTGATCTTTGACGATAATGCTTTCATCTGCCATAGCCGGCACATAAGCACCACCTGCGGTACAAAGGCCCATTACTACAGCGATTTGTGGGATCCCCTTGGCAGACATACGGGCCTGGTTAAAAAAGATGCGGCCAAAGTGCAGCTTATCGGGGAATACGTCGTCCTGACGCGGCAGGTTAGCGCCACCTGAGTCGACCAGATAAATACAAGGCAACATGCAGGTTTCTGCGATTTCCTGCGCACGTAAGTGCTTTTTTACCGTCAGCGGATAATAAGTACCGCCTTTGACTGTGGCGTCGTTGGCGACAATCATACACTCGACGCCATTGACCCGGCCTATACCTGCAACCACACCAGCAGCTGGTACATAATCGTCATAACATTCCCAGCCAGCGAATTGACCTACTTCTAAAAAGGGAGAACCCGGGTCCAGTAGTTTTTGAATACGATCACGCACAAACAGCTTGCCACGCGAGGTATGGCGGGCAATCAAGGCTTCACCGCCACCTAATTTGATTTGTTGTACTTTTTGCTCTAAATCATCCACCAAGAGCTGCATCGCCTGAGCGTTCTGGATAAATTCATCACTGCGTGGATTAATTTTGCTATTCAGTCTGGCCACATTCACCACCTTTGGCTACAGGGTCTAGGAAAAGCCGGACAGGAGTCCGGCTTACTTTATTGGTTATAAGTCTGCACAGGTCGCGATTAGTTCGATTCGTTAAATAACTCGCGACCAATTAACATACGGCGAATTTCTGAGGTACCAGCACCGATTTCATATAGCTTGGCATCCCGTAATAAACGCCCTGTCGGGTATTCATTGATATAACCATTGCCACCTAACAGCTGGATGGCATCCAGCGCCATTTGCGTTGCCAGTTCAGCGCTGTATAAAATCGCGCCTGCTGCATCCTTACGAGTGGTTTCACCGCGGTCACAGGCTTTGGCTACAGTGTAGACATAAGCGCGGGCTGCATTCATTTTGGTGTACATATCAGCCACTTTACCCTGCACCAGCTGGAATTCACCAATAGACTGGCCAAACTGTTTGCGGTCGTGGATATAAGGCACCACTACGTCCATACAGGCTTGCATAATGCCAAGCGGACCACCGGATAACACTACACGTTCATAGTCCAGACCTGACATCAGCACGCGGGCGCCTGAGCCTATTGTGCCTAATACGTTTTCTTCCGGTACTTCACAGTCTTCAAACACCAGCTCACAAGTATTTGAACCGCGCATACCCAGCTTGTCCAGTTTCTGCGCCTGACTGAAACCTTTAAAACCACGCTCAACAATAAAAGCTGTCATGCCTTTGGAGCCGCCATTGATGTCGGTCTTGGCGTAAATCACATAAGTGTGAGCATCCGGACCATTGGTGATCCACATTTTGTTGCCGTTTAAAATGTAACGGTCACCTAGTTTGTCGGCGCGTAACTTCATCGATACCACGTCAGAACCAGCATTAGGTTCAGACATAGCCAGAGCGCCAATATGCTCACCAGAACATAACTTCGGCAGGTATTTTAGTTTTTGTGCTTCATTGCCGTTACGGGCAATCTGATTGACACATAAGTTCGAATGCGCGCCGTAAGATAAAGCCACTGAGGCAGAAGCGCGGCTGATTTCTTCCATAGCAACAATGTGTTCCAGGTAACCCAAACCCGAACCACCGTATTGTTCGTCTACAGTGATACCTAATAAACCCAGGTCGCCAAATTTGCGCCATAAGTCATTAGGGAACTCGTTGTCATGGTCGATTTGAGCAGCACGAGGCGCAATTTCATCACGGGCAAAGCTGTTGACCTGTTCGCGGATCATGTCGACGGTTTCGCCCAGATCGTAATTTAAAGTTTTGTATGTGCTAATCATAACTTTCCCCGTTTGCTTTTATTGTCATAGCTGGTGCAGTATTTGCCTGCAGGCTTGTTTTGCCTCTACAGCCAGGACTGTGGACTAGTGTTTGGTTGTTTTATCTTATGTTGGCTCTTTGACTTGCTTAGCCTGATCCAGAGTTTCGCGGCAGCGTTTTTCTACTGTCACTAATTCCATCAGTACCACTTTGATGTCATCCATCTGCTGGTGCAGCTCAGCTTTTTTATGCTCTATCAGTTTCAGCATGGTGCTCAATTGAGTCACGCTGCTTTTGTCTGCATCGTACAGCTCGAATAACTGACCTGTTTCCGACAAGCTAAACCCCAGCCTTTTGCCACGCAAAATCAGTTTGAGCCGTACTCTGTCTCTGCGGCTGTAAATACGGGTTTGGCCCTGACGCAGAGGGGTTAATAAGCCCTGATCTTCGTAAAAACGAATGCTGCGGGTGGTGATATCAAACTCTTTTGCCAGCTCGCTGATGCTGTAGGTTTTGTCGTCTTTTTCTGTCATTTGGGCTGTCATTCTGGCCTTAGGCTAAAGTGGCGACAACTATAAGTGAAGTTTACGTAAAGGTAAAGCTGTGTTCGCGTCAATTAAGGGCTGGCGGCGAATTGCTTCGGCAGCTTCTAAAGTTAAAGTGCCAAATTGACCAGGCAAAGCCAGTATTTTTCTGAACCTTTTCCAGCTTATACCACCATAGTGTTAGTAGGTTGACGTTGGCGTAAACGTAAATTTGGTGTAGTGTGAGGCCCAACTTTTTCATCATGCTTCTGAACGACGGAGAAATGAACATGGCGCAGCACGAAAAAATTGCCATAGTGGCAGCCAAAAGAACGGCGATGGGTGGATTTTTAGGTGGCTTGTCTGACGTGAGCAGCACTGATTTAGGTGCACAAGCTATCAAAGCTGCAATAGAACAAGCCGCTGTGGATGGCTCAGCTGTAAGTGAAGTTATCATGGGCTGCGTATTACCAGCTGGTTTAGGTCAGGCTCCGGCTCGTCAAGCTACCTTGAAAGCAGGTTTACCTTTGTCTGCAGGTGCAACCACCATCAATAAAGTTTGTGGTTCAGGTTTAAAATCTGTGATGTTAGCCACTGATTTGTTGCGTGCAGGTTCTGCTGATGTCGTCGTTGCAGGTGGCATGGAGTCTATGTCAAATGCTCCTTATATTCTGCCAAAAGCCCGTGCCGGTATGCGGATGGGCCATGCTGAAGTCAAAGATCATATGATGCTGGATGGTCTGGAAAACGCCTACGATGGCAAAGCCATGGGTTGTTTTGCGCAGAAAACGGCTGACGAGCATGATTTTAGCCGCACTCAGATGGATGAGTACGCCGTGTTGTCGTTAACCCGTGCACAGCAGGCCATCAGTTCTGGTGCATTTGTTGAAGAAATCACCCCTGTGACTTTCCAGACCCGTAAAGGCGAAGTGACTTTTGCCACAGACGAGCAACCTGGTAATGCCAAAGTCGACAAAATCCCAAGCTTAAAACCCGCTTTTGCCAAAGACGGCACTATCACAGCAGCGAACTCCAGCTCTATTTCTGATGGTGCAGCTGCATTAGTACTGATGCGTGCTGAAGATGCCCAAGCACAGAATAAAACTGTATTGGCTCATGTGGTGGGTCATGCCACGCATTCACAGCAACCCGAGCTGTTCACTGTAGCTCCAGTGGGTGCTGTGACTAAGCTGTTAGCCAAATTAGGCTGGACAACTGCAGATGTGGATTTGTGGGAAATCAACGAAGCTTTTGCCATGGTGACCATGCTGGCGATTAAGGAGCTGAAGCTGGATGTCAACAAGGTCAACGTCAACGGCGGTGCTTGTGCTTTAGGTCATCCTATTGGCGCTTCAGGTGCCCGAATTCTGGTGACTTTAATTCACGCGCTAAAAGCCCGTGGTTTAAAACGTGGTATCGCTACTTTATGTATAGGTGGTGGCGAAGCTGTGGCTTTAGCGGTAGAGCTGCCGTAATAAATAAAAACAGGCGCGGTAAAAACTGCGCCTTTTGCTTTAAAGAATTTAATAAAAAATATATTCAAATCAACAGGTTTAATTTAACAACAAATAGCCAAAGTAATTGGTGTTGCAGCAAGGCGGCAAGCGAGCGAGACCCCAGGAGCATAGCAGTCTATGTGACTGGGGCGAGACGCGCAGTCAACGCCGCTGCAGCGCCAAGGACGAAGGCTATAAAGGGGAGAGAAGTATCATGGCCCACCAGGTTCAGTTATTTATCAACGGTGAATTTGTCCCGTCCAAGTCCGAGCGTTTTATTCCGGTGACCGATCCTGCCACTCAGGACGTGATAGCGCAGGTGCCTTGCACTACCGCAGATGAAATGGCTTATGCCATTGCCTCCGCCAAAGAAGCTTTTAAAAGCTGGAAAGAAGTGCCGGTGTCAGAACGTGCCCGTTTAATGATGCGTTTTGCTCACTTATTAAAAGAACACCAGGCTGAAATTGCTGAGATTATCTGCCGTGAATTAGGCAAGACAGTGGAAGATGCCAAAGGTGACGTCTGGCGTGGTATTGAAGTGGTGGAACAAGCGGCGAATATTCCGTCGTTGATGATGGGCGAGACGGTGGAAAACGTAGCACGCAGCATCGACACCTACAGCTATATTCAGCCTTTAGGTGTGTGCGCTGGTATTACGCCTTTTAACTTCCCGGCTATGATCCCGCTGTGGATGTTCCCTATGGCTATTGCCTGCGGTAACACTTTTATTCTGAAGCCGTCTGAACAAGATCCGATGACGGTGAATAAAATCGCTGAGCTTTTTGCTTTAGCCGGTGCACCTGCAGGCGTATTGCAGGTGGTGCATGGCAACAAAGAACAGGTGGATGTGTTATTACGTCACCCGGATATCAAAGCTATTTCTTTTGTTGGCTCTGTTAATGTCGGCCAGTACATCTACAAAACAGGCACTGATCATTTAAAACGTGTGCAGGCTTTTGCGGGTGCAAAAAACCATATGGTGATAATGCCGGATGCCAATAAACAACAAGTGATCAATGCCTTGGTTGGCGCTTCAGTCGGTGCTGCAGGGCAGCGTTGTATGGCGATTTCTGTGGCTGTTTTTGTCGGTGATTCGCAGCAGTGGATCCCAGAAGTGGCCGCTGCTATCGCGAAAGTGCGCCCAGGTGTCTACACAGACCCTGAAGCTGCCTACGGCCCACAAATCAGCCCTCAGGCGAAGGCCCGTATTTTGTCTTTAATTGAACAAGGCAAAGTCGAAGGCGCAACCTGTTTAGTGGATGGCTCAGATATCAAAGTGGCAGGTTATCCAAATGGCAACTGGGTGGGGCCTACCGTATTTAGCGATGTCACACCTGATATGACCATCTACAAAGAAGAGATCTTTGGCCCAGTACTGGCTACAGTGAATGCCGCTTCGTTGGATGAAGCCATTGAGCTGGTGAACAACAGCCCATACGGCAATGGTACTTCTATTTTCACCGCCAGCGGTGCTGCTGCACGTAAATACCAGCATGAAATTGAAGTAGGTCAGGTCGGTATCAACATTCCTATTCCTGTACCTCTGCCATTTTTCTCTTTCACTGGCTGGAAAGGTTCCTTCTACGGTGACCAACATGCTTATGGTAAACAAGCGGTGCGTTTTTACACAGAAACCAAAACTATTACCGCCCGTTGGTTTGACGACTCTATTCCGGTGTCAGGCCCAAATATGTCGATTAACCTGCGTTAATTAAGCAGCAGAAAAGCGTTCTGTTTGCTCTGAGTCAGAAGCAGAACGCTTTATGAATAAAAAGCCTTTAGGCAAACAACCAAGCCAGATTAAATGCGTATAAACGCATGAAGACCAAAGTGGCAGAAAGATCACAGTGCACCAGACACTGCTCTGCTAAAACCTCAGGGTGATGTGATGAATTTTAATTTAACAGATGATCAAAAGGCCTTTGTGGAGGTCGCTAAACAATTCGCTGAACAAGAACTGGCGCCTCATGCGGCACAGTGGGACCGCGAACATCATTTTCCAAAAGACGTTATTCAAAAAGCCGGAGAATTAGGTTTTTGTTCGTTATATACGCCTGAAGAACAAGGCGGTATGGGCTTATCCCGTTTAGATTCCAGCATTATTTTTGAACAGCTGTCGATGGGCTGTACGGCCACAACGGCCATGTTAACCATCCATAATATGGCGACCTGGATGATTGCCAGCTGGGGCACAGCAGATGCCAAAGCCCAGTGGTGTCCTGCGTTAGTCACAGGCGAAAAGCTGGCGTCTTATTGTTTAACTGAGCCAGGTTCAGGCTCGGACGCCGCCTCGTTGCGCACCAGTGCAAAAAAAGACGGCGATCACTATGTATTAAACGGCTCCAAGATGTTTATCTCTGGTGCTGGCGAAACTGAAGTTTTAGTGGTGATGGCCCGCACTGGCGAAGCTGGTCCCAAAGGCATTTCTGCTTTTATCGTACCAGCGGATGCGCAGGGTGTGATTTACGGCAAAGCCGAAGAAAAAATGGGCTGGAATGCCCAGCCAACTCGCTTAATCACTTTTGATAACGTGCGTATTCCGGCTCATTACCTGCTTGGTAACGAAGGGGAAGGTTTTGGTTTTGCCATGAAAGGCTTAGACGGCGGTCGTATTAATATCGCGACCTGCTCTATAGGCACAGCACAACAAGCCTTAAATACAGCACGTAACTACATGCTGGAGCGCCAGCAGTTTGGCAAGCCTTTAGCTGCCTTTCAAGCGCTGCAGTTTAAGCTGGCAGATATGGCTACCGAATTAGTCGCTGCCCGTCAGTTGGTGCGATTAGCAGCGTTTAAATTGGATTCAAACGACCCGGAAAAAACAGCTTACTGTGCTATGGCTAAACGTTTTGCCACAGATGTAGGGTTCCAGGTGTGTGATCAGGCGCTGCAATTACACGGTGGTTATGGTTATATCAAAGAATATCCGCTGGAGCGGCATTTCCGTGATGTACGGGTGCATCAGATTTTGGAAGGCACCAACGAAATTATGCGATTGATTATTGGACGACGATTATTGGACGAAGCAGCCAGCGACATTTTGTAAGTTTAGGCCCGTCGTACTTGCCGCCGCACTGCAGCTCTAATGATTAAGGGTTGCAGTGCGCTGGACTTTAGGTAAAAAGCTAACCGGATTATCTGATAAAAAAACCGGTAAAAAAGGAGATTTTATGGCACAACTCAAACTCGAAAAACGCGGCCATACCGCTTTAATTACCATGGCAAATCCTCCTGCCAATACCTGGACCAAAGAAACGCTAACGCAATTGCGTGATGCGGTGAAGTCTTTGGATCAGGATAAAAATATTTATGCGCTAGTGATCACGGGCGAAGGCGAAAAATTCTTCTCCGCTGGTGCAGATTTAAATTTGTTTGCCTCGGGTGACAAAGCAGTAGCCGCTGATATGTCGGCCATTTTTGGTGAAGCCTTTGAAACCTTAACCGCCTTTCGTGGCGTTTCTATCGCCGCTATCAATGGCTATGCCATGGGCGGTGGTCTGGAAGTGGCGTTAGCCTGTGACATTCGTATTGCTGAAACTCAGGCGCAAATGGCGTTACCTGAAGCCAAAGTAGGATTATTGCCTTGCGCTGGCGGTACCCAGAATCTGGCGATTCTGGTGGGTGAAGGTTGGGCTAAACGTATGATCCTCTGTGGTGAACGTGTAACGGCAGAGAAAGCCTTACAGATAGGTTTAGTCGAAGAAGTGGTGGGGACTGGTATGGCGCTGGAAGCTGCTTTATTGCTGGCGGATAAAGTTGCAGAGCAAAGCCCGCCAGCCGTAGCCGCCTGTAAACAGCTGATCCAAAAAGGTCGTAGTGCGCCAGTACAAACTGCCTTGCCGTTAGAGCGCGAGCTTTTTGTGAAGTTGTTCGATACTCAGGATCAGGTCGAAGGGGTTCAGGCCTTCTTACAAAAACGCAAAGCCAGCTGGGTGAATGGATAAGGTGCAAAACATGACTGAAAGCATGAACCAGCAAGACGTAGTATTGTTTGATGAAATTGCCTGTGTTGGCGGCAAAATTATTGGTATAGCGACCTTAAACTCAGAAAAGTCACTGAACGCCCTGAGTTTACCTATGGTGGAGCTGTTGCTGCCGCAAATGCAACAATGGAAAAACGACAGCAATATAGCCATGGTGGTGCTGCAGGGCTCTGGTGATAAAGCCTTTTGTGCCGGTGGTGATATCCGCGATTTATATCAGGCGATGAAAGCAGCTCCTGATAGCTACCAGCCTTATGTCGAAGACTTTTTCACTAAAGAATACAATCTGGATTATTTGATCCATACCTTCGATAAGCCAGTGCTGGTCTGGGGTAATGGCATAGTGATGGGCGGCGGTTTAGGCCTGATGGCGGGCGCTTCGCATCGCATCGTTACTGCGACCAGTCGTATAGCTATGCCAGAGATGGCCATAGGTTTATACCCAGATGTCGGTGGCAGCTGGTTTTTAAACCGTATGCCGGAAGGGTGTGGTTTGTTTTTGGGGTTAACGGGTGCATCCATCAATTCAGCCGATGCCAAGTTGATTGATTTAGCCGACCATTTTTTAACTCACGATAAAAAAGCTGCTGTGCTGGATAAATTAACTCAGGTGAAATGGGGTAATACCATAGCGCTGAATCACCAGAAACTGACGGACCTGTTGCTCGGCATGGAAGACATGTGCCGCAATCAGATGCCACCGAGTCAAATTCGTCTGCATCAGGCGTCAATCAGTGCAGTGGGGCGTGCAACCTCGCTGCAGCAGGCTGTAGAGCTGATTCTGGCCATGCCAAATGAAGATGCCTGGCTCACCAAAGCCAAAGCCTCGTTGCAATACGGTAGCCCTATTACCGCTCATATTGTGTATTGCTTATTGCAACTTGGCCAAAGCAAAATTCTGGCGGACTCTTTCCGTCTGGAATTGGGCCTGAGCGTGCAGTGCGGCAAACTGGGTGAGTTTACCGAAGGGGTCAGAGCACTGCTGATCGACAAAGATCAAAAGCCAAACTGGCGCTATAAAACTGTGTCTGACGTGCCCGCTGATGTGATTAATCAGCTATTTCATTCGCCATGGGCTGCTGACTTACATCCTTTACAACATTTAGGTTCGCTGGAGCATTAATATGAGCGCTACTATTCAAGCAACGGTTGCATTTATTGGTTTAGGCAATATGGGCGGCCCAATGGCCAGCAATGTATTAAAAGCAGGTTTTAAGGTTCAGGCTTTTGATTTATCCGAAACAGCTTTAGCTCAACTGGCAGCTGAAGGTGCGAAAGCCTGCACTTCTGCAGCTGAAGCGGCGACAGGGGCTGATTTTGTCATCTCTATGTTGCCCGCTGGCAAACACGTGGCTATGACCTATACAGGCGAGTCAGGTATAGCTTCTGTCATCAGTAAAACTGCGCTGGTGATGGATTGCTCCACTATTGATGCCACCACAGCACGCAAAGTGGGAGCAGAACTGGCAGCCCAAGGCATAGCTTTTATCGACGCACCAGTATCTGGTGGTGTAGGTGGCGCTAAAGCCGGCACTCTGACTTTTATCGTGGGTGGTTCTGAACAAAACTTCCAGCGCGCTCAGCCAGTCTTATCGGCTATGGGTAAAAACCTGTTTCATGCCGGGGATATAGGAGCAGGCCAGGTTGCGAAAATTTGCAACAATATGCTGCTGTCCATTTTGATGGTGGGCACCAGTGAAGCGCTGCAACTAGGCATAGACAATGGCCTGGATCCGAAAGTATTGTCCGATATTATGCTGAAAAGTTCTGGCCGTAACTGGACTCTAGAAATGTATAATCCATGTCCTGATGTGATGCCAAATGTGCCGTCGAGCAATGGTTATCAGGGCGGTTTTATGGTGGATTTAATGGCCAAAGATTTATCCTTAGCCACTGAAACTGCACTGTCCAGTCAATCCAGTACCCCTATGGGGACCTTAGCCCGTAGCCTCTATGTGGCGCATCAGCGTCAGGGGCATGGCAAAGAAGATTTCTCCGGTATTTTTAAGATGTTTGCCAAAAAGAACTAAGAGTTCTGCGGCCAGCCGTTTTTGCAGGTAATAAGATAATGAATTTAAAAGACAAAATTATAGTAGTGACAGGTGGTGCTCAGGGCCTGGGTTTAGAAATGGCCCGTATGTTGTCTGCTGAAGGTGCTCATTTAGCATTGCTGGATATGAATGCAGAACAATTAAACGCAGCTCAGGCCGAGTTGTCGTCCACTGGTGTGACAGTACGTACTTATGCCTGTAACGTTGCCAATGAAGAAAGTGTCGAAACCACCTTTGCTGCTATTGCAGCTGATTTTGGTGCTATCGATGGCCTGATCAACAACGCCGGTATTTTGCGTGACGGTTTATTGCTGAAATTTAAAGACGGTGAGCTGGTCAGCAAAATGTCGCATCAACAGTTTCAGTCTGTGATTGATGTGAATTTAACAGGCGTGTTTTTGTGTGGCCGTGAAGCGGCGGCTCTGATGGTGAAATCAGGCCGTAAAGGTGTGATTATCAATATGTCGAGCGTGGCCCGTGCAGGCAATATGGGCCAAACCAACTATGCTGCTTCCAAAGCTGGTGTAGTGGCTATGACTGTAACCTGGGCTCGTGAGTTAGGCCGTTATGGTATTCGTGTTGGCGCTATAGCACCAGGTGTTATCCGCACTGCGATGACGGATGCGATGAAACCTGAAGCCCGCGACCGTTTAGTGGCGATGAAGCCGGTTGGGCGTTTAGGCGAAGCCACAGAAATTGCGCACACTGCGAAATACATCTTTGAAAACGACTTTTTTACCGGTCGAGTTGTAGAAATAGACGGCGGTATTAGTATGTAACTTTAAAGAGGCGGAGTGATAAACTCTGCCTCTATAAAATCTGGTTACAGGATCATCACCGATGAAACTTATTCTCCTGCCTTTGCTGCTTTTGGCCTCTGCTTTTAGCTTTGCACAGCAACTGGATACCCCGAATTATACCGTTGAAATTCAGCAGCTGTGTCCTGAAGGTGAAGTGCAATGCCAACAGGTGCTGTACACAGGCACCTCTAAAGTATCGGGTGCCAGTATCGAGTTAAAAGGCACAACTTTGCATAGCCTGTGCGCTGATGGTGTTACACCCTGCCGCTTTTTAGGTTATCAGTTCAAGAATGGCCGTATTCGTTATCTGGTGCATGAATCGGGGTTGTTACAGGTCATCGGTAGCTCTGGCAACATACTGCTGGAAGAGCAGGGCGTTTGGGACTATCAGCAACAGGACCCAGAACACAACACTAAAACAGAACCACAGGTTCAGCCATGACTTCCTTGGAAGCCGGTGGCTTGACGCTGCGTTTACTAACGGAGACTGACTGGCCTTTATTCCTGCAATTACACCGTCATGAACAGGTGTTGCAGTACGTCGCAGACCCGTTATCTGATGCACAAATCCGCCAGCGTTTTGATGAGCGGTTACAACTCTGGCAAGCCGGCGACCAGCACTGGTTGAGTTTGGTGGTCGTGGAGAACTACAGTAATGCAGTCACAGGGGTTTGTGGCTTTCATTGTTTAGAATTGGATGCGGACTCACCTTTAACCGCTGAAGTCGGCTATCTGTTTTTGCCAGAATTTTTTGGCAAAGGTTATGCGACTTTGGCGTTAAAAGCCTGCCTGGATTATGGAACTACACTGGGTATAAAGCAGTGGCAGGCCGTGGTTACCGAAGGCAATGTGGGTTCAGGCCGCGTGCTGGAAAAATGTGGGTTTAGCCTGATAGAACGCCAACATAATGGCTATCGGATAGGTGATAAGTTTTTTGCAGATTTAATTTACAAAAAAACAGCTTAAACATGACGGCACAGGAGTAACAGCGTGATCCCAGTTGAATTTATTTTGTTGCTACTGAGCCCGGTTTTTTTCATCTTTATTGCCTTTGAATGGCTCCATAGCGAAAAACGTGGCAAGGCGTTGTATCAATGGCGTGATACAGCTGCGAATTTTGGTTTGGCTGCTTTGCATCAGGCCGGCGATTTTATTGCTCTGCTGGTGCTATTGCCACTGATGCTGTGGTTATCGCAGTTCGCCTTGTTTTCAATCGAGTTTTCAGCACTGAATTTGTTTTTACTTTTTATCGCTCAAGACTTTTTGTATTACTGGTTTCACCGCTGCTCTCACAGAGTGCGCTGGTTATGGGCTTCGCATGTGGCGCATCACAGCTCACGTTTAATGAATTTCAGTACGGCTTTTCGCCAGTCCTTAACTTACCCTATTTCTGGCATGTGGTTGTTTTGGATACCGTTGGTGCTGCTGGGCTTTGAGGTTCAGCTAGTGCTGGCTGTCGTGGCCATCAATTTAGCCTTTCAGTTTTTTGTTCATACTCAATCCGGTAAACATTGGGGTATTTTCGGCTGGGTTCTAAACACACCGTCCTGGCATCGGGTGCATCACGCCTGTAATCCTCAATATATAGACCGCAACTATGCCGGTGTTTTAGTGATCTGGGACAGGCTCTTTGGCACTTTTGTGCCTGAAGAAGAAGCCTGTCGTTATGGTATTACCGACGATTTTCAGTCAAACAACCCTATCACTATTACGTTTTATGAATGGCGCAAAATAGCGTTGTTATGGCCGCAGCTCAAAGGCTGGCGTAATAAACATAAACTGCTGTTTGGTCCACCAGAGGCATTTTCTGAATTGCCTGTATCGAACAAAAAATCGAACAACAAAAAACAAGGAAAGGAGCTGGAAGGTGGTGAATAAACTGGTACTGAAACTATTGTTGGTGGTGGTCGTTGTCTTCTTTGGTTTATGGAAACTGTCTTCCAGTGTCAGCTTTCAGCTGTTTGGTGAGCTGATAGACAAAGTGGATACAGAACAAAAGCTGGTTGCTTTAACTTTTGATGATGGTCCAACCCCACATTACACAGCTGATATTTTGCAGCTGTTGGATTTGTATCAGGTCAAAGCCACTTTTTTTGTCACAGGTACTGAAACCCAGCGTTATATGACGCAAGCTAAGCAAATTGTTGCGGCAGGTCATCAGCTTGGCAATCACAGCTGGTCGCATCAGCGCATGATCTTTATGTCGTTGGACGAGATCCAGCGTGAAATTGAAGGTACAGATCAACAAATCCGCGAGGCTGGTTATCAAGGCGAGATTTTGTTCCGGCCGCCTTATGGTAAAAAGCTGGTGCTGTTGCCCTGGTATCTGGCAAACTGCGTATTCTGGCCCAAAGTGAACACCCGTTCTGGTTTTAAGTGAACACCCATTCTGATTTAATGTGAACACCTATTCTGGCGCAAAGTGAACACTTTTGCCCGATTTCCAGAATCAGTGTTCAC
>Ga0247725_1000435_pt1 | contig 31789 bp, 48 predicted proteins | sample OKSTACKMCFT3sol_FD_183021 | JGI IMG/M metagenome (GOLD analysis project Ga0247725, IMG submission 183021) | Subsurface sediment microbial communities from gas well in Oklahoma, United States - OK STACK MC-FT3-sol | ecosystem: Environmental > Terrestrial > Deep subsurface > Rock core/Sediment...
TAAGGGCGGGACACGCCCGGTTAGCCTGTGAAGTGAGCGGTGCAGTAAGGCCGCCAGCAGCAGGAACCCACCGAAGCACACTAGGCGCTTGCGCCTAGTGGCAGTAGGAGTCCTCGCCGCTATGCGGCGGGGAGGATGTCAATCGTGAAGAAGCCAAAGCGGCAATGGCCGAGCATGTCAAAGAGTTCATCGAGATGGAGCTGACCAAGAAGCTCTCCAGCCAGCTCGACAAGCTGATGGATTCTGGCGCCCTGCCTCTCGATAACTGGGATGGGGTCGATCTGAAGATGCCACGCTGTGTCACGGCAGCCCTGCTGCAAGAAGCCGCTGACCGGGTGATTAACCACAGCGAGAGCAAGAAGCACCAGCGTGAGATCAAGAACCTCAGAGCCTTCCTCTGACCCCATCTGTAGAACGGGGCTGCGAAAGCAGCCTCTGGGATTTATTTAAAACAGACATCAGAGGTAAAGCCTAAAGACTAACCCACTGTTTTTGGGTCGTAGTGGGCCGTCGCTCAGTTCTTCAAAGGGCCTCCCGGTAGTGGGAGGCCCTTTTTCTGCGTAATTGGAATGCCGGGGTGAGCAATAGCCCTACCCGCCCCCTTGCGAAAGAGTCTTGCCTCCAAAACCTACGCCCTTCCCCTGTGCCTCTCCCCTCTTTCCCTTGCGCGGCCATGTAATGGCTCATTTCCCCACAGGGAACAGCAAGGAACGTTCTGGACGGAACACCACGGGAGATCTGGGGGGATAAACCGCAATGGGTGCCAAAGAGAAAGGGGGCAGGTTGAAGTGCTGGTATTCCTTATGGACAAATGTCAAATCCCTGATTTGGGTTAATTTTTTGGTCAGTATCTTTTTTCAGGTTAAGTTCTGAAGACAAAAAATCGTAAAACGCCACAGGGTAAACCATTAGACCTGTGCCATTTTCTACTTCTGAAAAGCCGTTCATCTTGTAGAACGTCGTAAGATCAAACCCGTCACGCTGACTCTGTTCTTTGTCGCAAAAAAGTATGCATACATCGCTATCACTGCTGGACATTGCCTCAGCAAGAATGCTCTTTCCTATCCCTTGACCTTGGTAGTCATCAGCAACATTGATGTTGCTGATGACTAAACATCTCGTTGAGCAAACTTTTTTAAGAGCCTCGAATACAATGTTTGAAAAATCCTGCTCACCTGTATTCCTTAATAAGAAGTTCAGGCAATTAACCTCTGTGCTTGGGTCGGTTATGTACCCGGAGAAGTCAGCATCGAAACCATCAGTATCTTGCTCAAAGACGGTGGAGATATCCTTCATAAATACTCTAATGGTAAGTGGAAATGGTATTGGATGGCATTATATACTAGGTATATTAATCTCTGAATGATTGATTGTGGGAAAATGCGAAAAAAAATATTAAAAAGGGACTGGCGGGCCAGTCCTTTAATTCATGCAGGGAGCCTTTCGTGGTGGAAGTTAAAAAATGACGGAATCTGCTAGCATCTGCGGATACTCGTTGATGATCGGCTTCATCCATTGTTCGATTTGACGACCATGCCGCTTGTAGCGGTCAATAAGGACGCCTTGGATTGCTGATTTAACCGCATCATCGTCATGCTTGAATTCGCTGAGCAGGTGTTCACGGTATTCAGAGGACGATGCAAAGCCATGGTTTGCAAAATAGCGGCTCTGATGATCTGCATGGGATTGGCGAACCCATTCCATGTGCTCATTAACTTCTTTTTGAATGTAAGCCGGGAAGGTGTTGATATCAAAAAGGGTGGTAGTAGTCATCGTTATCTCCAGTCACCTTGACAGTGGAACTCTCCACCGAATGAGATAAGTATAGCTGAGCCATTTTAAAAAAGCAATAGGTGAAATTGTGAATTGGTTTTGATATTATTCTCTGACTCTCACCAGTCGAGAACAATAGGACTAGCCATGAATATCACGGAACCCACCAGCCAGCACCTGCCGGATGAAGCAGCGGCAATCGCCTACTTCCAGAAGGTTGGCCGGGAAGAGGTGAAGCGTCAGTTTGACGAACTCTGTGACGGTGTGCAGGCCCGTGTTGATGAGTTGAACGCAAAGCGGGCACCCTATGATCTGTCGTTGATCACCTATGCCGCGATAGACTACTACACCCCAGAGGAACGCGCCTTGCGCCATAAACTGCAACTGGCGTTGATGCTGTGCATCGACGAACAGGCCGAGGCCAAGGAACGAATTGACTTGCGTATAGCGCAAAGGAAAAAAAGACGGACGCCGGAACTCGCCAGCCAGCAAAAAGGCCAACGTCCCAGTTTTTAATAATCGCCATGGTTCGCAGATCGGTTTGCATTTATTCTTCGACATCTGAGCAGAAATGCAATATGTGAAACGAGTTGTTTTGATAATCAGCGCTGTCTTTGTCGAATGACCGCTCTGTCCTTCACGATCTGCACATACCCGCCACGAATGAGAGACAGCTCGGTTGAGCTAAATCCATCAAGGGAAAGGTACTTTGAGCGATTTTTAATAAATCGCTTCACCTCGTCGGTGACACATTTGCCACTGGCAAAGAGGGCAAACGCCTCATCTTCGGTTAGCCCGTTGGCAGAGTCCTTGTTATGGCAATATTCACACACCAAGTCGATGTCACCGACATCTGGCGAGTCTGTGATCATGCTTCCGAACAGCCACACATTCTGAACCCAGTAGCGCGGATCCCGGCTATTCCAATCTGATACTCGATCCAGAAAGTCTTTCAGCTTCTGCTCTGCATCAGTCCGGGTCAGACGCTTGATAAACTTGTGTCGGGCAAGGTTCTTTACTTTGTCTGTGATCGCATAGAGAGGGGTGCCTTGCAGGGATTTCTTCTCCGGGTTCGTCAGGTATCCCTCCGCGATCATTGCATTGATGATGTTTACAGACATTTCGCTTGCTTTGCGATCAATCTCTTTAGTGGAGAGCCACTTGCCCCCCATGTCTTTGCCACGCTTAAAAAACACCCTTTTCACATCGAACTTTATGGCATTAGTGCAGATTTCATCTGAACCATAGCTCACGGCAGAGTTGACAAACTGAACCATCAAGTCACGCGCTGTTTTGGCGTCAAGACCACATACTGTTTCTTTTGAATCGAGTGTAATTCCCACGGTATTTTCCCAAGGTTGCGTTATCTTCAAGGCCCGCCTGAGAAAGGGGAAAGCCGATGCGCTCAGCCCCCCTTCTTGTTCTCAAAAACCGGTTTTAGGTGCTGGTGGGCATCCCCACCAGCAAGTATTAACTCGGCTTGGATTCCCCGAAGACGTTGCTCGAACCGAAACCACCAAGGCGACCTGTTGGCCGCAGTTCGGCCTCGTCATGCACCAGAACCATCTCGGGCTTCTTGGGTTCCACGATCAAGAACTGCGCCAGTCGCTCACCCTTCGGGATCACCAACGGCTTCTTCTCGACGTTCACGCCGGGCACGTCGTTCAGGTAGATTTTTGCCATCCACTCGTCGGGGTAATCGGAGTCAATCAGGCCCACCGTATTCACCAGCGCAAAGCCCCACTTCACACCATGACCAGAGCGCGGCAGCAGCATAGCGGCCTCGCGATAGTCCATGCGGGTCTTGAAGCCCAGCTTGATAAATTGCGCCTCGCCAGTCACCACGATGTCTTCTTGCGCGATGATGTCGTAAGCAGCGCTGCCATCGGTGGCCTTGCGGATCCGCTCTTCCAGATTTTCTGCGCCGCCGACCGGGAACACTTGGAACGGCAACTTGGGTTCGACCAGCAGCTTGCTCAGGGTGTCTTCCAGACCGCCTGCCGACAGCATTAAGGCGATCCGGGTGAGAACGTCCTTGTTCAGGTACTCGTGAGCCTTGTCCAAACCCCTTACAGCGGAATTCAGGGTAGCGGGGGAGGAATAGGAAAAGCCGGTCATCATCTTTTCGATGATATCGGCAGAGCTAGGGGCGCGAGATTGGAAGGGGCCAATGCGCTCCAACAGCATCAGCCCGAACTCAGCATGAGTAACCTGTGCATCAGATACCCCGGAAATGGTTAGCAGGCCAATGTCGATAGCCATCTCGAATTCGTTGATCACAAGCTGAGGAATTGGGAGGTTCAGAATCGGGAGGTTCATAGTTATCTCTCTTGGGTTGGTGGTGATAGCTGAGGCAGTCAGCCCATCCATTGGTAAGGGCTAGGGAATCAGGGTATTGTAAAGGAAAACCACCAACAAAGCAATATGTGAAAGATTTATAATAAATAAACCTGCACCGTAGTCATTTTTAAAAAAGTATTAAAAATCAGTATAATGTGAAACTTGATAGATATCTTTGAGATATCCAATGGATATCCAAAAGATATCATTTAACTGCTTGTCTTCTTTTTTTTCTTTGAGTACGATTATGGTAAGAACATCCACAGGGTTGCGCACTTTCACCGAAAGGAACTAGGCAATGGAACACACCGAGGGCACTTGGGTCATCAACGAAAAGCACCCTGCACGTAGCAATGACGCTGAGGTCATCATCGAGCAAAAGGGGGGCAGTGCCCCTATCGTGATCTGCCCCCCTATCTATGGCGGCCAGCAGCGGGCAAATGCCCGGCGCATTGTGGCCTGTGTGAAAATCTGTCGCGGTTACTCGACCGATGAACTCGAACAGCGAGGGCTGGTCGCCCTTGTTGGCGATGAGCTGCTGAAAAAGGATGATCTGCTCAAGGGCATCAGAGAGCGGATCCGCGACTGGTCTTCAATGAGCCCGGCTGACATGAAGGCCGCGCTGTCCGACATCGAAGACGAGATCGCAGCAGCCGAACTTCTGGGAGACTAACGATGGAGCGCTCACAGCGGTGCGACAGTGCCACCGTCTCGACATCAAATTAGAGCCGCGAGCTATCAAGGATGAAGAAGGCAATCCGGTTGTGCCGTGGGAATGGGTTGTTGATTTTAAAATCGCAAAAAACTGATGCCACCTAAAAGAGGAAAGTCCGTGAATATCATAAAAAAGGTAAGTATTTTCGCTCAATTAACAGGTGTCTTGATATTCATCGCAAACCTGATGATAGAGATACCCAAACCCCTCTACGTAATGGCAGTTTTGCTGATTGCGCTGCCTGTTGTTACCATGCTGGATAAAGGCAAGCGCGAAGGTTACATACTGCTGCTGTGCGGGGTGGCTGTGCTAATAACAACCTTGGCGGCAAATCTGCATATACTCTGGTTCATCGGTGGTATGGTTCTCATGGCCCAAGGTGGTTTGATGCTGACCCAGCTTACACTTTTAGAGATGAAGAGTCGCAGTAAAGGCGAACAGGGATAGTTTTTTAAAAACAATAAGAATTGATAAATCGTCTCGTAAAAAGAGCCAGCCGGAGAATATCCTGTGGGCTCGATAAATTTTAGATATTTAAGGGCTTTGTTATGTCGCTTAAAGATTACACATTAAAAGAAAAGAAATTCTTTATTGGGCAAAACTTTAAAAAAATGCGGGTTAAGGATATTGCTGATACTCTTGGTTGCTCGGTAGGTGTTGTTTACTACATCGCAAATAAATTGGGGCTATCAAATAAAAATGGATGGTATAAATCCCACGACGAGTTTGTGAAAGCCAAGTGTAAGACAATGACTGCGAAAGAGATTGCAGATATGATCGGCTTCTCAAAATATTACGTTGAAAAAGCGCTTGAACGTCTTGGTCTTCAAGCAGCCGTCAAGATCAACTCCCGCCATTGGAAAAATGAGCACGACGAGCTATTGAAGGCGAAGTTCGCCACCATGACAATGGTTGATATCGCGAATGAGATGGGATTCCCTATTTCCACAATTAAAGCCAGCGCTGAAAGACAGGGGCTTTCCAAGTACAAGATGTGGGACGACAAGTGCGATGAGTACCTTATCAAACACTATCGAAAAATGAGTCAAGAGGATATCGCAAAGAATCTCGGAACCTCCCTTTCCTCGATATATCGTCACGCCAAGCGTCTCAAAAAGGAAAAGCGGATCACTGCTTAGAATTAAAAAATTGCAGCCTTACTGCTGAGCAGGTGCAAGCCATGGGTGATGTCATTGATGGGAGCTTCCCCGGTGGGCGAGGTGAGTTTATTGATGGCTGGACGGAAGGAATGAACTCGGTGTACCGCTTTATTGGTGGCGACATGGAATCACACGACGAGTTCGAGGATGAGCGTTACCCTGTGACGCTTGATCATAATGCGCTGGTGGCACAGGCATCGAGCATGGTCGAAGCTCCATTCTCGGCGTTCGCTGAACTCATCAAGCCATGCGCTATAGAAGTTGCCACTCAGCTCAAGGAAATCCTGAGCGAGGAACAGCGACGGGCATTCAGTGCCGCGATGAAAGATTTAGCGGCCCCCCGACTCTCAGCGCTGATCCGGTTTTTGGATAAGCGGAAACTTGACGGCCAGTGGCCGGAGGGGTACTTCGGGGCTCGGGGGGTTTGGTGGGTTGAATTTATTAATAGCCTTGAGGGGGAATGACTCCCTCCAGCCCTGACCACCCACCAGCCTCATCAGTAGGCAAGCTACAACAATCCGGCCTAGTGCCGGATTGTGTGATCATAGGGGAAGGTGGGAGATTATTAAAATAAGGAATTCACATATTGCTTTTAACTTCTACCTAGAATAAAATAAATGCATCAAGTGGGTAAGCCTCCCATGAAAAGGCAATACACACCAAAGGATGCAAGCAATGAAAACCACCACCCAGTTTGAATCTCTGCAAGAAATGGTCGATGCCATCAACGCAATGCAACGGCTCAATGAGAGCTTTAGCGGCCACATGACCACTGAGGAAATGGAGGCTTTCATTGTCAGCTCAACCGATCTTCTGATTGTTTTGGGGCGTGATGGGGACTGTGTGGAAGCCGCTCATAATCAGCGTTCTGCCTACAAGAACGAATTCGACCTGCTAGTGTTGGGAATTAGCGGTGCTCGAAACATTATTGCCAATCGCCGCAAAAAACAAACTGAATAAACTGAATAAACTGAATAAACTGAATAAACTGAATAAACTGAATAAACTGAATAAACTGAATAAACTGAATAAACTGAATAAACTGAATAAACTGAATAAACTGAATAAACTGTTTTTTAGTAGATGTGTTCTAAAAACACATACTGTAAAAATGGAAGGAGATTTACGTGGAATTGCTAAGCGATGCTTTGTTTTACGTGCCATACATCATCTGTGTGTGGGCCTTTATGGGAGTGCTGGCTTGGACTGTTATACGGCTGTTCTGCACTGACTTCCCGAAGGTATCTTTTCTTTCGTCAATATTGTCAGGCCCGGTGCTTGTCATCGAGCTAATCATCATCAGTCAAGTTAAGTGGATGCTGAAACACACTCACCCGTCCGACAAAGTAGATGGTGAAGAAACGAAAGATTGAAAACAAGAAACGTCACCAATAGTGGTGGCGTTTTTATTTTCACAAAAAAGACTTTCACGTATGGCTTTTTAATAAGGGTGGTGCTAATATAGGTCATCGGATGGGGAGACACCCCGCCTAACCTGATGAGGTAATATCGATGAGCCTGATTAACAACATTATCCGTAAAGCCCGCCCGGATCTCTTCTCTGGCAATGACGCTTGCCTCTGCGGCATGTGTGATGACACGGCAATCATTCATGATGTTGAAGGCTTGGAATGGCCTTGCCCTAGCTGCCACCTTGGCGTTCTGGGAAGTCTGAAAGACAAGTCATCCCCCCTTTATGATCCGGCGCATTTTCTTGGCACTGCCAAAGCGATCTGGGAGGCGCTGGGCAATGTACCAGTTACCGAGAATATGGAGCTGGATGCCCCGTTCTTTCATTTTGACGCAGGGACTGATGCCGAGGATGTTTGGCATTGGATAGAGAACACCTTTGAGGTGTCAGTTACCGAACTTCGATAAGATCCGCAATCTGGAACTCGCAACAGAACAGAGCTGACCAAGGCAGAAGCATGGCTGATATTGAGCTGACTCCCGCCCAAAAGCGGAAGTTAAAAAGAGCAGTTGCGGCGCTCAACGATGTGAGGCAGGAGCTTCAACAGGAGCACCCAGAGCGCTACATCAACTGGTATCTGGAAGATACCGGCAACCTGAATCTGATGGAATCCGAGAGTCATGACCGTGACGGCGACCCTCAGCGCGATAAGGTAATCGAGCAATTCTCTTTGGATAACTCTGGCGGCGGCGGCTGGTAAACAAGTAAGGGAGACCAAACGCAATGACTACTGACTGGCAAAAATTCGACTACAGCGACTATGAATGCGGCCTTTTCTGGCTGCTGATCGAATCCCCGGATGTTGATATTGACGCAGACGAAGACGGGACGACTGTCGGGCGCTACACTGGCGATGTCGTCCGCTCTGCCGTGCTGGCAATGGTTGAGGAAGGGGATGAGGGGGAGCCAGCGTTCGAACCGGTAGACCGGGAGAATGTCGGCAAGATCGATTGGGAATCAACTGTGACACATTTCGCCAAAGTGGTGCCTCCGGCCATTCCTGAAACTGAACAGCTAATCGAGGTAAAAAATGAGCCCTGATCATTTTGCCCTTAACGCCATTCTCTTTGCCGTGATTGGTTTCGGGGCCAGTGAGTATCACAAAGCTCGGGAAAGAAAGCGGGTGAGTAACGAGACGCACAATGCTATCGACTCACTTCGCAAGAAGGGGTTTGATGTCACATTTGACCGTCTTGGCGGATTTGACATAGAGACACAGCGAGAAATGGAGCTGGTTCGCGCTGTAGGTTACACAGTTACCCAGTCCGGCAAGCCGATCAAATTAAGCGAGAACATAGTCGAGAGAAAATTATGAGCCAGCAAATCAGGAAAGAAGTTGAGCATTACAACGCTGGGGCCATAACCGCACTTTCGTATATGGCAGAAGCTGGGAGTTCTAAGGAGGAAATTCTCCTTGTTGCTGAACAGATGGATTTAAATCTGAACAACATCGAAGAATCAGATTACGAACGATTTGTAGAAGCTTACGGGGCTGACCCGTTTGGTGAATAAGCAATGAGTATCTCATCTGGATACACAATTGACCTGTACTGTGATTGCCTCGATTGCGATGGCCGCGTTCACGTAGGGGGCAAGGGATACGGCGAGTACGTTGGTGAGACATGGGGGGATTGCGCAAAACAAGCAAGATCTGCGGGCTGGTTTATATCCAGCGACAGGAGTGTTTGCATTGCTCCCGGCCATAAAAAGTTAGAAACGTGCAAAAAAGGTGGAAAAAATACCGCTCCATAGAGGGCGGTATTTTTTTTAACTACTAAACCTAACTGACGCTTTCGTCCATCTAAAAATATTATTAAATATTTACGTTTCACGTATTGCTTTATTGCCTGAGAGATATTAATATAAGTACATCGGATGGGGAAACGCCCCGCCAACCACTCTCACAAGGGAAATCACTATGACCATGCTGCTGCTGACCTACAAACCCGAAGTTGCCACCGCTGCCACCGTGACCAAACCCACCCGCGTTTCCAAGGGTCGTCGCGAGTACAACGCCGACGCCCGTCACCGTCGCGTGAAGGCCACCCTCAAGACCATCCTCAGCATGAATGCCAAGGAAGATGGCGTGGAGTTCACCGTGACCACCATCACCAAGCGCCTGCAAATGCCTTTCCGCAACCAGATCCTGAAAGGTGAGGTGAACGACAAGACCATCAAGGCCGACGTGAATGCCATCCTCAAGCAGATCGGCGGGGTCACTGAAGTTCGTCGCGAGACCCCCGAGGGCTCCCGTGGTCGCCCGCAGGTGGTCTATACCTTCAACGCCAAAGACCTGACCACCAAGGGCCGCCTGATCCGCGCCGAAATCGAGCGTGAAGAGACCAAAGGCGCCAAGAAGTGATCCGGTGAGGGGATTGCCCCCTCTCCACCTGCCCTGCACAAGTAGAACAGTCGGCCATTTTTGAGGAAGCAAGTGATGAGCCAAACCACAGGAACACAAGAACTCCCTGTCTCCTATTTCATTGAGGCATATGTGCCTAACCCGAATAGTAGTGACAGCTTATTTTCTTATAGTGGAGAGGTGACTCGCAGTAAGCTGATAAACTCTGGTGAAGATTATGCATTCTTCTTGGAAGGGCTTGCCGACTACTTTTTTTCCCAAACAGGGGTTAAGTGCCTCCCCGGCAGTATCAGGTTGCACAGAATGGAGCTGTTGAGAGACGATCTATTCCCCATCAAGGCATAAACAAGCCAACCCATTGTGACCGGCTCATCTCCTGAGCCGGGTTTGAAGATGCTGCTTCGGCGGCATTTTGGCGCAAATCAGTCCTTCGATATTGAACGGCGCCCCGGAGCAATCCCCCATTCCCTGCCCTAAAAACAGTCTTTTCGATCTTGCAGCGATATGCAGCCGTCAAGAAAGTCCCCGATGTGTGCTCTTACGTGTTAATCTTGGACAACTTTTTAATATATCAATGTCCATTCTGAGATGGCTCATGACAGGGCTTGCCTTATGTACAGACTTTTGCTTCCAAAGTTGATAGAGCTTGAATCTCAGCCGATGCTGGTGAGGGATATTTATTTAAAAAGTCAATGTAATGAGTCCATTGACCCGGCGTGGGAAGGGGTTGCAGTCTTTATTAATAAAGGCGCGGATGAATACTTACAGGCAAATCATCGGAATGCCTGCTGGTATTCCCTCTACGAAGATATACTAACCAGCGGGGGGGTGGATGGCCGGATCGGGATATTGACCCAGTATGAGACCAACCCGCTCTGGAAAAAGCAGGCCCCGTGGATCCGGGTCAGTTGCCACATAGACACGTTCAGAGACAACAGGCCCTGCTACCTAAGCTCAGTATCTTTGGATGCCAGGCTGTGTACCACTGTGCCGATGCGATTCTATCGCGAGGCTATAGAGGCCACTTTGATGGAGCGCCAGAGGGAACTAGCTCTGCTTAGCCCCCTCTATCACCATGATGGAGATCAGCCACTCTGGTTGAGTGATGCCGGATCACCGGGGTAAGAACATCACCTGAGTACAGGCAGGCGCGTGAGTGAAAAAGCTGGCGAGGCCAGCTTTTTTATTCACGCGAATTGGTATCAATGCAGCGATATTACCTTGATGCGATCTGCCTCTTTCTGATACTCAGCAGCCTTCGTTGTGAAGGTTGTTACCAGCTTTAGCAGAATCGCCTTGTCGCTTTCGAGCCCATTTTGGCAAGCTTTGACGCAATCCTTATCGTAACCAAAGTGGGGTGTGTTAATCGGATAATTAGCGAGGTCGATATCATGATCGAGCTTGCTGATATGGGTGTGCTGGCGGGATATTTCCCGAAGAAGCACTTGGGCTTGAATGGTTCGAGACTCACAGCTCTGAACAGAGCGAAGCAGCATTTCCAGAGTCTCGCTGTTGGCCTCTTGCGCATTGCCGATAGTGGCCCCATTAACGGAAGCGGATAGTGACTTGTCGCTCTCGTTGAGCATTGTGATGGCGCTCGAAGAAAAGCCACTCACGATCTCCTTGAATTCCCAATAGCGGGCGAACATCAAAGAAGCCTCGCAGGACAGTGACAGCATATCAACCCTAAGCGCGTCATCGCTATAGACCGGGCCTTCACACTGCGCCTTGTAGGCATCAGTGAGTTCTTTATCCATTTCGAAGTCGATGAATTCGAAGGCAATGAAATCGCTCTTGGTAGCCAGTCGCACAAAGTCAGAAGGGCCTACTATCAGGCTCTCACCGATTTCGTGATCCGCACCATTTTTCCTTGCGTAGACCGTCATTGGCGCTTCAGGCAACCCCTGCGAGCAATAGCGATACTCAGGATTGTTGTTCAGGATGCAGAGCGTGTTTTTATTAAAAACAAAAAAGCGTTTCATGCCGGTGTCCTTGGTATTTTTGATTGCCGACATGATAGCCGCAAACAACAAGAAAAGCCATATGTAAAACCAATAAGATAAATAAAGTAGTTAATATGGAATGTTCGTATCTAAAAAATATTAATAAATGGATATTAAAAAGCTGCATGTGACAACTCTTTCACGTATTGCTTTGCTTGCTTGGTTGGGGTACAATCTCACCCATAGCACATCAGTAGGCCACCGTGGTTCTATCAGGAGAGAAGCCAGTGAACAAGAGCGAGCGAAAGACCCTTGCAAATATCGTTTGTTGCATGATGTACAGCTTCCACTCAACCCCTGAAGTTGTGAGCGCTGGTCAAGAAATTTTGCGAGAGTTCCCTTCCATTGGCGAAGAGCTTGCCTCCCTGAGAGTTGCGCAGGCTGAGGTTAACGTTTGCGACGTCATCGTCTGCGAAATATTAAAGCTATGGGATCCAGATTTATTTAATAAAGATATCAGGGATCTGAGGGATGGTACGGCTGATACTGTAGGTGAGATATTCAACACCTATCTTTACAATATGGAACATGGTGGTTGGGATGAAAATATTCTCGAATTAGAAAACAGGATTGGTTTAGCGGATGATTTTCGTGCTAGGCAGATGGTAAAAGAGATTGTGGAGTCTGAAAGTTGGGCAGACTGCGTGTCTGAGAGTTACGGTATAGGTACGAGAGAATACAATTACTTGACGTACCAGCAGTAGTTATTTTTTGTCAGTTACATGACGGCACTAATGGATTATTAATAATTGAGGGTTGCAATGGATAATTTAAAGCTGTTTGGTGAGCCGGGTAGCTACGGCGCCAGCTACAGAGATGACGGCACCCACAACGGGGAGAAGTTGGAGGTATGCCCGTGGTGTCGCCGTGGCGATGCTCTTGAGGTGTACAACACCCACACCGCACTCTACGCGGTTCGCTGCACGACCTGCGGTGTCGAGAAGGACGGCGAGGTAGAGGAAAGCGCTGAGTGGGCCAAGAACGAAGAAGAGCTGGTGGCCGCACATATGAAGGCGTTCAAGTCGGCAATTCTGGGCTGGAATGCTTGGGTTCAATAACAAGGGGCTTTTCTCATGGAACAGGTGCAGATCGAAGAACTCGAAGCGCGTATTAAAAAAGAGGTGTCAGGCTTATCCCCTGAGCAACTTCGGGAGGTGCGGTTGCTCTGCCGTGACCTGATGTTAGAAGTTCGCAGCCAATGCCTGTCGATTGCCCAAGATGCAGCAAACCGCATCCGCGATCTGAAGTAACGTTCAGACAAAAAAGGGGCGAGCCTGAAAAGCTCGCCCCTTTTTTAATAAGAATTTTCACCATGTGTTTCTATAAAATGAAGGGGCTAGTAAATTATCGCGTGCAATGATTTTTCAATACCATCTGTGAAACCGGTGGCTTTGACTCTCCCTTGCGGGATGGTAAATAATTGTAGCCATTAAAAAATGCTGATGAATATCGATGTCGGCATATTAGGATCAATTATGGCTATAGAGAAAAAATCGAAGAAGATCACAACTAGCGTTAACCTTTCATTGAGGTTGGATCCCCGCACTAAGTATTTGATCGATTTGCTGGCTAGGCAGCAAAAGCGAACCATCACTGGGGTGATCGAGTGGGCGATTGAGCAAGCCGGTGCTGAAACAATCTTTGATGGCGAACTCGGTAATACCTTCCTAGATGTGATCGACTCGCTGTGCTCAACAGATGAATCAATCAGGCTGGCCCAATTGGCGAGGTCAAGGCCGGATCTCCTGTCCTATGAAGAGATGAGGATTTGGGAAACGATCCAAGCATCACCATGTTTTTGGTATGACGATGGCTCTGGCGAGCCAAAACTAGCCGGTGGAACTTTACAAGAACACTGGGACAGCCTACTGAAACATGTCGAGACGCGCCGACTAAGCCGAGCAGTAAAACCCTATTTCGGTGATAAATCTCAAAGTCCTAACGCTACACACAAGGCATAAGTGGATGGATCAGTACAAGATCACATTCGCTCCGGCACTGGCAACAAGCGAGCCTGAAAAGCTCGCCCCATTTTTCATTTCTGGTATTTGCATTAATTTTGATTTCACGTATTGCTTTTTATAATAATTCAGGTAGACTGGTCTCTATCAGGTAAGGCATGTCGCCTCAACCTTCAGGAGATAACACCATGAGCAAGCAATTCTTCTTCGTCCAAGTAGTCCCGGCCCTGTTCGCTGGGGAGCTGTCAGCGAAGATCAATCTGGCCCGCCTCGACTTCGTGGAATCTCCCTGCAAGCCCAGCTTCGCAAAAAACAACACCTACCAGCCTATTTACATCGCCTTCGATTACGAAGACGTGCCCTCTGGCGAGATGACGCTCGCTGAATACAACGAGCTGTTTTACGAGATGTTCCGTAAAAACCACGGCCACGATGATGCAAAGCAGCTCATCGAGAAGCTGGGTCAAGTCAGTGAGGGGTTGTTCATCGTTGGCGCCAATTACGATTCCAACTACGATAGCACCACTGTGATCATGATCGATGACCAGCAGTCTTTCCACTTCACTCGACTGTTCAAGATCTGCGACCAGTTCGGTGATAGCTTCGCACACAGCTTCGATCAGCAGTGCATCAGCCCAATGAAGGCCATGATGCTCATGGCGACCAACTCTTACTGAGCAGAACCGGTCATCTGAAGCAGAAAGACGGCCAATGGGCCGTCTTTCATTATGTGCCCTGCCCTGCCCTGCCCTGCCCTGCCCTGCCCTGCCCTGCCCCCTTCTTGTCCTCAAAAACAGGTTTTAAATAATTCAAGCCATCGGCACACCGACAAAAAAGAGCTAGCACAAGGCCAGCTCTCAAAGAAGGTTTTGGATAAGGATTGGTCTGCTTCAGTGAGCCTTTTGCTCCTGCACTGGCAGCGCCTTGGTCTCATCTACCATCTTCTGGTAGAGCGTCAGGGCGTTGATGGCGATCTGGGTAAACTCTCTGAGGCTGAGCAAGCTCTTATTGAGATAGTAAAACGGGATCTCGGGTTCCTGCTTCACCTCGGCGACGTCTTTATTGGTAATCATCTGCGCCAGAGCGGAGAAGTCATAAATCCCTAACTCAAGATCGTTGAGGCACTGTCTACCAATGGCTTCTCGTGCTTCCAGCTCGATCCGAGCATGATATAGATTCCCCATGTTCTTGTGCATGGAGTAGGCTAAGACGTGGACTTCCAGCAGCGTTTTTTCAGCCATGAGCAAGGTGTTCTGGTTGAGATCGTCATCAGATACATGCTCGCATAGCGCGTATCGAGCCAGCAGTTCATCTCTGACCGGGGGGAGCGGTTCTGACAGTGGTGTCATGTGGAGGGCTGCAATCTCGCGCTTCAGCGTCTCTCCAAGCCGGATTACGCACACCCGCCTGTCGGTAGGCTCGTCCATCTTGCTGACCATCTCGATGATCTCGTCAATCCGAGGCAAGAAGAATGCATTGAATCTCTGATTGGAGGTGTAACTGATGATGAACGTTTCGGCAAACGACAGCGTTTTTGTATAGTCAACCGCAATCGCCTGATTGAGCTGGGCCAGCCTCAGCTTAATTCGCTCGCGCAGAACTCCCAGCGAGTGCTGCAACATGTCATCGGTAATGGTCATCTCTTTGTCCTGCTTGGCAAGGGCAGCAGAAATCGCCTCATCCACCACCTTAAACTGTCCGATCTTGAATTTGCCTGTGGTGTCGTCCAGAGACGCCAGCCGGATCGTATCCTTGCATTGCAGTGCGAACACATCTCCGACTTTATGGATTGAGTCGTCAATAACAGCAAGAGTCTTCAAGGTGAAGGCAGGGTGATCACTGCTTAGGCAAAGCGCCGGGGGCAACTTGTGGCCGGAGGTGCAGCACAGCGTATCTTCGTTCACGACGAAGTAATGATCCATCAGGTGGCTCCTTGTAATTTAACTCGACCGTCAACCAGCCAAATTATTAAAAAAGCTGGCACGAGGCCAGCTTTTGGGGAATGGGTTACTGGGGAGAGCGAATCGCGTCATATTCATCCAGTGCCGTTTTGATCACCCTGATATCCTCGGCGATACACGCCAGATACGCCGCAAAGTCAGTCTCCTTGCCGCTGTCCAAAGAAACAGAACAGTCGTGAGCAGCTATCGCGGTCTGGTTCACCTGCGCGTCGTACTTCAGGCGCGATATCTGCGTTTCATGCGCCTTCAGCACCTTGAACTTGGATTTCAGACTGACCCAGTACAGGTAGAGCTGACAGGCGGCATCGTGGAGAGCGAGGCGCACTGCATGATGCTGTGTCAGGAACATGAGACCCTTGGTCAAGTCGTCATCCGAATTAACCGGGAAAGTGATGGCGCTTTTTTGAGTGCCGAACGCCAGAGGCTCGTTGCTGAGGAAGTGAAGATCGGATTTCATCCCGTTAAAAGCGATCAGACGCGGATCATCAACGGAAAGGTTCTGCGCCTGCTGGCAGATCGCCATGATATCGTCGAACCCATGAGATTCCTTCTCGCGCTGCGCCATCAGAGAGATGATCCGTTGCTTGAGAGGTTCCGTACTCGTGAGGATATTCGTGCAGCCACGCAGCGTTTGAAGGCATTCTTCGTGATAGGACTTCAGCTCCCGATCCAGCTCCACGGCAAGCACCAGCAACTGATCGCGAGACTGCGCTGTTTCAGCGATCTGCTCAGCCAGCGGGCCGGAGAAATCAGACCCCATCTTGTACTCGACAAAATCGGCCTCAGTCGCCAGACGAAGCTTGTTGATGACAAAGGGGTTGATAGTCTCACCAACCTGATATGACGCGCCCTCTTTGACCCCCAGAACGGTCAGGGTGTCAGTAAAGACACCTTGGGAAAGGCCATGGAATTCCGGCTTGCCATACACGCCACAGAGGGTGTTCTCGTCGAGGACAAAAAAGCGTTTCATGGGTAGGACAAAAAAGCGCTCCATGGGTAGTTCCTTTGCATAGGTTGATGATGACCATAGTACCATCGCAGCATGAAAATGCAATATGTGAAACTGAAAAGCGCTGTTTTTTGTTAAAGAATCAGTGAGCTTGGGTCAGAACAGAAAGAGAAATATCTGTTTTACGTATTGCATTAACTGACAAGGTGTGTGTTATGCTTTGGAAGTAAAACTGGAGCAAGTGTCGTTTTGCTGAATTTGCTTTATCACTTTTAATAAATGGCGGTGGTTAATGGTTATTTTAAAAAGCATGATGTTTTTTTTCGTGTTAATGACCGTGTGTTGTTTTGCTGAATTGCTTTATACTTTTTAATAAATGGCGGTGGTGAATGGAAACTATCAAAAGTGTGCTGTTTTTTGTCTTATTAATAACCGTGGTGATCGGTGTGCATGAGTGGGGGCATTACATTGCTGCCAGATTGTGCGGCGTTTCTGTCAAGCGTTTTTCTATTGGCTTCGGTAAGCCGGTTTTTAAACGTGTTGATAAAAATGGCACCGTCTGGGCGCTGGGATGGCTGCCTATCGGCGGATATGTTGAAATGCTCTCTGTAAGCGATGGTGACGAGTCGGACAAGGAAAAGGCTTTTGAGTCCAAGAGTTTTCTCCAAAAGTCGTTCATTAGCTTGGCAGGGCCAGTGATGAACCTCGTGCTGGGATTCGTCCTGTTTTTCATCATCAGCGGGATGGCCGTCAGTGTTCTTGGGCCTTATGTTAATGTTCGGGACAACTCCATGGCCCAGCAGTTGAACATTCCCAATAAAGCCAAGATCATCAAAATTAACGACACCAATATCAATAGCTACAGCCAGATCAGCGATGAGCTGCTCGCGGCGGCTGGAAGCCCCCATGTTGACATCACCTACTCCCCTTTTGGCAGCAAAAAAGAATATGTTGTGAGCGCAGACCTCTCCAGCATTATGTTTGATGTCAAAAAGGAAGGGCCGTCTAGCAAGATGGGCTTTGAGCCCGTGAAGATAGTGCCAGTCAACCAGCTCGCGAAAGTGGTGAGCGGATCCCCGGCTGAAAAGGCTGGCCTGAAAGCAGGCGATGTCATTAAAGAGGTTCAAGGCGTCAAGGTTGGTGACTGGGAAGACGTTGGCGCAGCAATCACATCGATCCGCAACAAGCACGATGCGGATGCTGAACAAGAAGGTGGCGCGAGTTTCACCGTTGCCGTTTACCGAAGCAATGTTGACTCAATCATCAACCTGACAGTTGACATCCCTCAGAAGGGGGCCTCTGTTGGTATCTATCCAACGTTGCTGAACAATGAACCTGAGTTACGCCGACCACTGGAGCGCAGCATTGGAGGGATGCTTTCCTTCGCCTATGAGCAGACAGCCAGTAGCGCGACGATGTTCTATGGCGTGATGAAGAAAATGATCCTCGGCGATGTCTCCATCAATTTAATAGCAGGGCCTGTAACAGTTGCAATGGCATCTGGTGACTCAGCAAGCTACGGTATCGGGCCGTTCCTGTTTCTGATGGCAATGGTTAGCCTTAGCGTGTGTTTCTTTAATCTGTTGCCAGTGCCCATGCTAGATGGCGGCCAGTTTCTGATGCACACCTATGAGGCTGTGGTCGGTCAGCGGCCATCTGAAAGGACGCTGAAAATCGCTGTGGCGGTCTCGCTTGCATTCATCATTGCAATGACAGGGCTCGGGTTGTTCAATGACTTCAGCAGCTTCGTAAGCAATCTCTGATTGCTGTATTTTTAATAAATCGGGTCAACGGGTAAAAGCCGCTGGCCCGATTTTTTTAATTTTAGTTCGTTTCACGTATTGCATTTCGCGGCATCTGGCGTAGAATGGGTGTCATCAGGTGAGTAACCCCCCTATCAATCTAAGTGAGGCAGTCTAATGAGCAAGGCACTTGAAGTCGCAAATGAAATTCTGGCCGAGGTATCCGCGCTCATTTCTGACGACTTGGTGAAAGCGTGTGGCTTCAACTCCGTCAAGGAGATGATGATTGACGCCATCACCAACAAGACCCCGCGTGGCAAGATCTTTGCTCAAATGTTTGTGGACAAATTTGGTAGTGCCGACGAAGCACTGGCCGCCCTCAAAGCCATCAAGTGAAAGAGCCATGAGCACAGCATCCAACCTTCGTTACTTCGTCCACAAAACCGGTGCTATCTATGTAGTCGGTGAATGCTTTGATCATGGAAGCACAGCACCCAATAACTTCAACTTGCAGGTTGAGAACCAAGAAGTAGTCGTTAATCTGGATGGTTGTGAGCCTGAACGTTACCCGCTGTTCGGATCTCTTTATGATGTGGCAGCCGTCACCAACGTGACTTATGAAGAATTTAAGGAGTTATTAGTCATGGCCTCGCTCAACAAGAAAGAAGCGAACGATATTGCCAATATGGCAGTTGCTGAAATCGGCGGCGATTGGGCCAACTCGGTTTTTAATAATCTCGGATGGGTTGTTCAGATAGAGAGCAAAGAACTTAATATGCACATGAACCGCAATAGCTCCCTGAGCGGTGTTGCGTGGAATGTTTATTCAGAAAGTGATGGTGGGTTCGTCTGCTCTGCTCCGACCCCCTCTGAAGCTTTGGCTGGTGCGGCAGACATCTTTTCTGCTCGGGCACAAGCGATGGAAAGCGCCATTGGCCGCTACCATTCTATGATCAAGACTATTCGTGGTTGAATTTTACTAAGGGCATGGTGGCTGCATGACAAAATATCGCTGTTACTGGTGCAAAAAATATGTTGGCGGAAGCGAATTGATCCGCCGTGACGGCTTGGGATTTTGCTGCGAGAAATGCGTGACGGGATTTTTTAATAATGGCTACGAGGGCAAAAAGCATGGCAGAAAATAGTCAGGATGAACAGTTGAAAGAGGAAGAAGACCTGAAGCGTCTTGGCTCTCTGGTCATTGGCTCACTTAAAGAAGTCATGAAGGGGAATATTTCTCTGCCGCCAGTAGGTCAGACCGCATTCGAGAGCTGGCGCAGACGACTGTCTCAAGGCGACCGCTTGCCAAGGGGCCGGTTCTTTGTCGGCAAACAACCGGGGTTGATTTTCACTGTTGAAAAAGTCGAAGAGTTCTCATATTACGAAGAGAACGAGGGGACGGAATGCTGAAATGTGGTCACTGCGGCTCCCTGCTGGAGCCTCTGAATGCGCCTGATGCTGCCAGCGGTGAAACGTGGGCTCACCCTGTCGCGCAGTGTCCTTGGTCGGAATGGGAGGGGCTGACCACGGCTCAAGTAGCCACGATTGGCCGGGCGCAGTCACCATGCCAGAAGTCCCTGACGGACGATGAAATGGATGCCGCTCGGGAGGCTGATTTTCAGCAGGGGTTAGCCGATCTGGAGGCCCAATTAAGACGGGAAAAGGACGCTGAAGAGTAACCCCCTCTCCTTTAAGGAAGCCCGCCAAGTTGCGGGCTTTTTTCACCCCTTCCCCCACCTCCGGGGTGATTATTTAAGACAAATTCATTTCACGTATTGCTTTTTATAATAATGAGCGTAGAATGGCTTTCATCAGGTGAGCAACGCCACCACTTCAAATCATCACCTCAATGGAGATCGCACCATGAGTACAGCATCCAGCCTTCGTTATTTCATCCACAAATCCGGTGCCGTCTACATCGTTGGCGAGTGCTTTGACCATGGGAGCACAGCACCCCACAACTTCCACCTGCGGGTTGAGGGCCAAGAGGCTATCGTCAATCTGGATGGCTATGAGCCTGAGCGTTACCCCCTGTTCGGCTCTCTTCATGAGGTGGCGGCTGTTATCGATACCATTTACCCGGATATCGATGGTGTCTTTATTGATGCTGACTCGGTTTACTACTTGGTCTTTGATGCCAAAAGCGGTCGAACTAACGCCCCCTACCACGTCATTATCGAGGGCGACAACGTAATGGAGTGCGGCGCTTACTCCAAGGGTGACGGATACCCGATAGAGGGGGAATACACCCTTCATCCTTCCATGATGGCCATTGCCAATCTGGAGTGACAGATAGGTAGAGGGCCACCTGATCGGTGGCCCAGTTATGGCTGGTTTATTTTAAAAAATCACCATTTCACCTATTGCTTTATTATAAAAAGAGCGTAGAATTGTTTTCATCAGGTGAGGGGAATCCCCCCAACCATCAACCTCTTTGGGGAGAACTACATGACTACCATCACCACCTTCAATGCCAACGACTTCCTCGCTCACATCGTCCTGTGCCTGCGCGGCCTGAACGTCGAGATGACCCACACCTCTGGCCTGACCAACTCCATCAACCGGGTTGAAAATCCGAAAGAGTGTCATTGCGTCACCCTGTTCGGGCATACCCCTGACCACGAAGGCCCTCAGCCTGCTTACAAGGTGGAAGCCTACGCCTACCCGGCTGATCGCAAGCTGTTTATCCAAGCCGACTACCTCGGCGATTGGGGGGATATCCTGTTCCCCTCCCTCAATGGGCTGACCCCCATCGTCCACACCCTCAAGCAACACGGCTTGAGCTACATGGGAGAGGAATGGCAGGTGATCGTGGAGTAATCCTGCCACCATGAGCACAGCGAGGCCGCCTATTAATGGCGGCCTCTTGCTATCTGGATGGATAGGATGAGACTCATCCCCGGTGCAGGCTAAATAAGCCTCATCGACCAGATCATTTTCTACCAAAAAACGGGGTGGCTTTTGATTATTAATTTAAATAAGACTGTTGAATAAGTCGCGCAAGGTCATTGCCTTTTTAATTTAAATCGAATAACATATTGAATGTCGGGTCATCAACAGAGATTGAATTATGAATAATGAAAAAGAAAACCTGTCTGTCATTCTTCAGGACTCTGGTGATGACTTCTCCAATATTTCGATTGATAAGACAGGTGAGTCGGTTCTTGATGTAGGTCAATGGTACTGGGTGCAGCACGAAAGCGGATTTGGTGCAGAATCATCGGTGGAAAAAGTCATTGATGGGAAAAAACACAAGCTGATGTGTGTTTATAATATTTGTAGTAACGCTGTGGATTTAAAAGAGCCAGAGGGGCGCAGCGGTTATTACCATCTCCGGCTTCATTTCAACGAAATAGAAGGCAGGCTCATTTTTGAGCCCAACCATGAGCAGGTTATTCAAGCCTTTGTCGATTCAAAGCAACAGCGTGTAAGAGGGTTGATTGGTCAGCTCGCATCCAGCGCGAAAAAATACGGCCTCAAGGTGACTAGCTCAAACCTGTCATATGCAGATCCGCTTTCTCTCTCCAATCTCACCCCCAAGGAGTCAGATCACACTGGCCTTGCGGTTATATCTGATGTGCTGGATGTGGAGGCTTTTAAAAACGAGATGATCGAGTTTAAAAAAGTCCAGTTGCCAAAAATTCAAGGGGCGATCCAGAAAGAATGTGAAACCATGTCCAAGTGGGCATTGGCATCCGTTGTCTTGCCGTCAGCCATCATGGCGTCGATGAAAAAGGATATGGAGAAGCTGGATGACAGGATAGATGATGTGTCTATCTATGCCGGTATCGATGAGCAAGCGGTACTGGTTCGAGACGGCGCCCCCGCCTCTATCGATGAGCGCATTCATTTGATGCAGCGCAAGCTGTTCATGGATGAGGAATGCCTCTTCGACTATGATGCTGGTGGCATGTCATTCAGCAGTATTCACGAGTTTGATAACTGGATGCTCCGAAATGGCAATGCTGAGCGCCTGCTCCCATTCCAAAAATCGGTGGTGGCATTCCAAGTTCGTCGGCATGAGAAGGAATATGATTCCTCGATTCATCCCTTTGTCAAATTTAGCTTCATCAAAAATGACAAAAAGACCTACCTTTATATTCGCAATGGCGAAAAAATATATCGCATTGCGAGCACATTGTCATTTGATGACATGTTGTTCCCATCCGATGACACCATGTTGAATGAGCCGATAATGGTTCTTTATAAATGGGATCGGGTTGAACACACCATGACCGTAAGAGAATATGAAAGTGTTCTTGAGAAGGCAGAGGGGAAGGACGGCCATTACATTTCAGAACTGAGAAAATACAAGCCATTCAATAGCGACAACATTTACTTTGATGAAATCAGTGAGCACTTCAAAAGTGCCATGAATAAATATAATAAGGTGTCGCTGATTCTTCAGGGGATACTGGATCGCTCTGAGGCCCTGTCGCCTCATCATGCAATCTCACTGTTTAAACCGTCTGATTTCATGAATCACCTTAAGCTAATCTATGATGCTGAGTATGTGCTCTATTCTGGTGAGAAGCCAAACTTTGAAGCCTATCGCAGCAAATTGAATGCGCTGGCTAATTCGTCCTCGGTGTTTGTCGGGCAGTTTGGGAAGTTTGTTGAACGTGAGACCGAGAAGGAAAACCTTCGAAGAGAACGTTCTGAATATGGCCGAGAACTCCCAGAAGTGAGCAGATATATCCCGAGTTACAATAAAGGGCCATCAAAGATTTCTGAAGCCTCAAAGGTCATGGGCACGGGGAAGGCAATATTTACTTGGATGAGATATAGCGCAAAAAGCAATGAATTCAGCCGTGACCCCAAGATGGTCAAGGACAGTATTACCGTGCCGTTCGAAAGCTTGCTGAACATATCCGCGTACAGGGCCGGTGACTACAAGCGCTTCTTCTCCGATCCGCGCACCCGTTCTGAATACCTGAAATGGGCACCCTATCTTCTCATGGCTGAAGATTACGTAAACGGGAAAGCCGAGGTCGGTAAGCCGGTCTAGAAATGAAATGAACCGAATAGAGAGGCCGCCCCTATGGCGGCCTCTCTATTTGGCTGCTCCCCCCCACTGCTAGGGGAATCGTCCCACCGAGTTACCGGATAACCGCACCGTGATAAACTTGAGCTTTAACAGGAAAAATTTATACTCGTTGTATCAAGGCTTAAGGTTAATATCTATGCAAAAAATAATAATTGCAGGAAGAAGAAGCATAAATATCTTTCAAGGTCGTTTATTCTGTGCGGATTGTGGAAACAAATACTATTTTGAGACTGATGATAAAACAGGGAAACACGGAAAAAAATACATATACCACATGCTTAAATGTAGCGGTAGGCGTTTTCACTCGTGCGACTCGAAAAGTATAAAATTGAATAATTATTAGGATCTTAACATAGTTTGCAAAATCCACATTGTTCGTAGCTAATTAGTCATTCTGCTGAAATTTTCGAAAACGGATTTTTCATCAGTAGAAAAGTCCTCGAACTCTCCTATTTTTAAGTGATTACAACCATCTTTGGTTAATACCAAGGCTATAATCTCCCCTCCAATATATACTTTCTCACCATGTGGTTTTTCTGCTTCGTTCTTTCTCTGTTCAACCATCATATCAGGAATGATATCTAGCAGATTACCTTCTAGCACAGTGCAAGCTGGCTTTACCCCTGTGCCAAATTGTAATGGCTCGGACTGAAAGTTGTTTGTTGAGCGATAAGCAAATGAGACAACCTCACCACTTTCTTCACTGAAACCAAATTGATAAACAGTAGTGGTACTATCATCAGTAAGAGAATACTCTTTCTTATAAGTATCCCAAAGCTCCCTAAGCCCTTTTGGTGTGTGAAAGTCTAAATTACAAATTCCACGCACTACCATGCGTGTAGAAGAATGCAACAACCATTGACTTGAAAATCCCCCCACTCCTGTACCTGCTATGATTGTCCTTAAATGTGGGATATAACCCGCTTTTGTGCAGAAACAAAACGGGGAACCATCAGGGGAAACAGCAAGCGTATCTGTAGCTACAACAACGGCATCAGGTTGGGTATAGAAGATCAATGATGACATACCAGTTCCTTTACTATGTCTTTGATTATCAGATTTTATTATATTGCACTATTGGGAAAGTTATCTCAATAGGTATTAAAAATGATCAAAATTTTTAGCTAACCCCATCTGATGTCATGATCTCAGGGATGCTCGCAAGTCTGGTCGCCTGCTGGTTATGCCTACAGAATAGGGCGTATCCCTCACGGATCGAGATAGGGGAAAGCACAACACTGTCGAGATGTTTACCGACCTGTTTTTCGAGTGATCGGGCATCTGAACTCAGCATATTGAATTGGGGGCGTAGCCGGGCAGCAATCACTCGCATCTCATCGAGAGGAAGGGCGGCCCGCTTGGCCTGAAGCGCGACAGCAAAGCGATAGTCCCCCTCCACCTTGAACGCTTTGAAGTCGCTGTTCGTGGCAAGCCTGATCAGCTCAATGTCCTCCGGGTGGAGAGCTGAACCCACGAGTTCGGGGTTGCCAAGATGGGCTATTACAGTAAGGGTAGATGTGATCTTATCAAGGGAACCAAGCCGGAATACCCCCGCCCCATCCTGATGGCACAGGGTGTTCATATTGACGACAAAATATCGATGCATGGGGTATCCTGATTAAACTGTCCTTGAATTGATTCCAATATTAACAAACCGTATCTGGAATGGTATCGATTATTTTTATTATTAAAAAATGGCGATTATGGAAAATATTAAAAAGCTGGCACGTAATGCCAGCTTTTTAATAAGCAAGTGGGTGAGTTTTCAATCAACCACCTTTTAAAATATGAATCATGGAGAGTGCATGGATTTTGTCAATCTCGCTGCGATATAGCTCAATGGCCTCATTGATCTCAGCAAGCAGGATATCTGTCTCTTCGGTGAAGCGCTGAGCCCCTTCCCAGTCGATCTTGGGAACCCCGGCAAACATCAGCAAGCATTTTCGGTCTGCAAGGCCCTCCCCCACCACGGTGAGGTCGTACTCCAATTTTTTAAGTTCCCGGCACAGCGTCGCCAGCATGTCCTTGCGGGCCTGTATGTCGATACGCATTTTCCCGAGCTGAGTGAACTCCAGATGAGTTTCTTCGGTCAAGGATACGATCCCAAAAAGCTCCTTTATCACTTTGTCAGCGAGGGGGGAATGGTCTATCTTGCCCATCAAATGCATGTGGCGCTCAACAAACTCACTGCCAATATACGGCCAATCAGCGAACAGCGGGGCAGATTGGATAGCCGGGATGATCTTCTTGCACTCTGTCGCCAAAGCGTCGAGATGGGTAAGAAAATCAGAGCCAGAAAGGCGCTGCATAGCGATATCAATGGCCTTCAGAACGTGCCATTCCTCCATCCGATAAAGCGCCACGGAACTCTTTTGCTTGGCTGCTTGTACCTTGCCCACCGAATAGTCGATAGCCACCAGCACCTTGAGCTGGTCATGCTTCAACTCAATCCGCTTGCGCAGGGTAGCCGCCAGCATGAGAAGGTGATCGGTTTTTAGAGAAGATACCCGAGCTTGTTCGGCGATCTCGTCCTTTATCATCACCTCGCCCACCCCGAAGTTGAAGGCATCCTCCAACGTTGCCAGCCGGATCAGGTCATCTTCAGTAACAGCAAATGTCACTACCCCCATCAAGGGAGAGCCGCCATGAGTGGCTATGACTCGCATTTTCCCCAGAGTGGGGTTGTCGGAGCAAAGAAGGTAAGGGGCATGAGCAAAATGGCCGCCAGAGGCGCAGAGGGTGTGATTGTTCACAACGTAATAGTGTGTCATCGTGTTCAGCATAGCGTGTCCTGCGGCTCTGAATGTTATTTGGCATCAGTTAGGATTTAAAAGCTTGAAGGCGCTGCATAATTTAGAAGCGGTTCGGCTTTGGCGAGAACTGACTCACAAGAAGCCATAGCGGCGGCTATTTCACCTTCAACCTCATCAGCAAAACCGCGCTCCGGGTTGATATTGCCACGAGCGCCGTCAAGCGCAGAAAGAGCAGCCTTCAGGGCTACCAGTAAATCTGGTGCTGCCGCAATCAGGAACATGTCAGCCTCGCTATTGCAGTTGATGACCATGTTCGGTGTTTCGCCATGACGCGCACCGCTCTCGTCAAACCAAACCTTTTTGTCTACAACCTGCAAGGTCGCAGGCATTGCGTACCAAGTGCGGGATGGCTGTTGGGTCACATCGCTGTTCATGTCAGAGCCTCATACCAGTGGAGATCGGGGCTTCCCCCCCTTAATCAGATAAGGCTACTTTAATGGAATTTAATTTAAAAAGCAATATGTGAAATTGATTATTTAAAATAAATCGGCCTTGCTTGTCTTGTCGTGTTGACTGGGACAGAAAAAAGCCCCGCCGCAGGCGGGGCTTGGCAGGTTAGGGATTATGACTCCCGCTGCTGTTTAGCAACATCCAAAATCAGCTTCAGCTCTGATTCCGATATGCCGTGGTGTTCGGCCATGGCCGCTGGGGTCAGCCAATCGTTGACCCACTCCAGATACAGTGCTTCGAGATCCTGCTTGTCCATGTACCATGGCATGAGGCCATTTTTCAGCACCAGCACAAAGTTGCTATCTTTGATCCACTTGAACAGATCCGGCAGGGAGTCAAAGACCGGGCTCGCGGCTACCAACTTGCCTTCGACTTTATGAAAAAGGAAGTCACCTACTTTATTGGAAGTGCTATCGGTGCATTGGATGGCTTCTTTGTAGATTTTCATGGACTTTCCTTATTGATGTCAATGGCGGGGCATCTCCCCATCCGATGAAAGTCATTCTACACCAGTGATTGCAAAAAGCAATACGTGAATTTATATTTTTTAAGAATAAAAATGCTTTCTTGTTTGTTGACTCTGCAAGATTGCGCAGAACACAGCCAGCGCAAAAGCAATATGTAAAAGATAGGCTTTGTTGTCAAAAAACTGTTTGTGGTGTTGGGGTGAATTGACATCCTCCCCCACCTTAGCGCTTCGCGTCACGGGAGGGGGATTCCCATTACTGTCGATTCAAGAAGATTAGTAGAGTGCTGACTTTAAATAAACTGAATTTTCAATATTTATATTGAGGGGTGAGTGTAAAAATGACGATATTCTATTAAAAAATACATGAATATATAAAAGGCCAGCTCTTTAGCTGGCCTTTTATAATATTGGTGGTTACTTTTTCTGATTTTCATCATGCGCGGAATCTTGTGGCTTGAGGATATCTTTAATCTCCTTCCTGTGCATATCCTCGCTAGACTCAAAAAGCCGTTTATCTTCAATATCAGCCTTCTGTTTGGTCAATTCACGTTCAGGAATTATTAGAAACTGCTCAGATTCATCCGAATGCGGTATGATAGGCAAACTGCCGACATCAAGTTCGCCAATATCACCGATGTCGCTCTGGCGCGGTTTTAAATCCGCCGAGTAGAGTGCCCGAAGAAACATTGAGGAAACGATGGCGGAAACTACAAATGCAGTTGATGCCGCGACAGCCAAAGTTTTAAAAAAAGGATACGGGGATTTTTCTGCCAGCCGCTCTTTAGTCTCTTCACGCTCTTTAGTCTCTTCAGGAAACGGCGCATTGAGCGCCTTCACGACTTCTTCGTAGTCGCTCTCCCCAAGATACTCCTTGAGGGACTTATGATTGAATGCAAGGGCCTCAATCACGATCTCGGGGAGTAGGCGGTTCATCTTGTCGTTAAAGTCACTGTAGTCAACACAGTGAATAGACTGAAGAACATTGTAACTGATGTTTTCATAGGGGCTTTCTCCACGTCCCCAAGCAACATCGAACGGTGTAATGAAATCTCTCACCTTGTTTACGTCACAGACAGAGAAGTGCTCGTATTTTTTCCGCTTCCTTACGGCTGCTGAAATATTAATAAGAAGCTCTTTGAGTTTTGCTTTGGCGCAAATTTCCTTTTCAGCAAGAAATTGCTCGACAGGGCTTTTTTGCTGTTCATTGGCATTAATGTCGATAGCAGAATTCATTGTTTCACTCCCTATTTATAATATTGGTGGTTACTTTTTCTGATTTTCATCATGCGCGGAATCTTGTGGCTTGAGGATATCTTTAATCTCCTTCCTGTACATATCCTCGCTAGACTCAAAAAGCCGCTTATCTTCAATACCAGCCTTCTGCTGGGTCAATTCACGTTCAGGAATTATTCGAAACTGCATAGGTTCATCCGAATGCGGTATGATAGGCAAACTGCCGACATCAAGTACGCCAATATCACTGATGTCGCTCTGGCGCGGTTTTAAATCCGCCGAGTAGAGTGCCCAAAGAAATATTGAGGAAACGATGGCGGAAACTACAAATGCAGTTGATGCCACGACAGCAAAAGTTTTAAAAAAAGGATACGGGAGTTTTTCTGCCAGCCACTCTTTAATCTCTTCAGGAAACGGCGCATTGAGCGCCTTCACGACTTCTTCGTAGTCGCTCTCCCCAAGATACTCCTTGAGGGACTTATGATTGAATGCAAGGGCCTCAATCACGACCTCGGGGAGTAGGCGCTTCATCTTGTCGGTAAAGTCACTGTATTTGGCGCAGTGAATAGACCGAAGAACATTGTAGCTGATGTTTTCATAGGGGCTTTCTCCAGCCCCCCAAGCAACATCGAACGGTTTAATGAGATCTCTCACCACGTTTACGTCACAGACATAGAAGTTCCCGGCTTTTTTCCGCTTCCTTACTGATGCCGAGATATTGATAAGAAGCTCTTTGAGTTTTGTTTTTGCGAGAATTTCCTTTTCAGCAAGGAATTGCTCGACAGGGCTTTTTTGCTGTTCATTGGCATTAATGTCGATAGCAGAATTCATTGTTTCACTCCCTATTCATTAACTAGAATATGACGTCGAAATTTCAAATAACATTGCCAGTCTATCACGACTTTACACTATTCTGTAGTAGCGGTAGAACTCTTCCGGCTGCATCATATCCGAACCTCGAAGAATTTAATAAATTGGAACCATTGGCAGAAAGCTGATTACTCAGCTCTCAGCAGCAAAGATTCAGAGATAGAATCCACAGAAAGCGCTTCATGGATGAAGATGTTCGGGATCTTGCCACGAACCCAAGCATTGAAAACCGTCTGCCAGCGGCCACAGTAGCAACCCGCGCACTTCTTGCGCTGACTGGGAGTCTTTGCCTTGCGCAGGGCTGCTTCATACATCGCGTGGTTTTCGGCAGCGGATTTTTCATAGAGTGAGTTGTAGAGAGAGTTGAAGACTTCTTCACTACAAGTTTTTGCCGTCACCAAACTGCTTGTATCCGCCATAAAAAGCCCCTTGTGGATATATCGTTATCTGATATTGAATTATACACACACCATCCAGTAATGCAATATGTGAAACCTCTTTTTTGAGTATTATTTTAAATATTGCTCAAGAGGCGTGAGCCCTGTATTTATTAAAACAATAAGCGGCCAGAGTAGGTAAACAAGTGGAAACTAATTGCAATATGTGAAATAGTTATGTATCGCGGCATAGCTTGGCCGCAGATTGAGAAAAACCGTTTTTGGAATGTTGGAGTGGGCCTGTCGGCCTGCTGGTGGACTGCACGTTTTGTGGGAGGTGTGGTGAGCAAAGCGAAAATGACGCTGGCGGGTATTCAGCTCGCGGGAGTGGCTGTGATCATCGCCTCGGTTGCGGGCGAATTTGAGAACTTCTGGGGAGGGATCGGGGTTTTGCTCTGTAGCCTGCCAGTCGTGATCAGAGCCCGGCCCAATCTGGCTATCTCTTTTCTGTTTGCGGCCTTCGGCCTGCTGGTGCTCTTAGCGTCGGCACGGCTGGGGATGTCGCCTGTCTTGCGAGTGGCAGGCGCATGTTTCTTCATCTCTGGGTGCTGGATGGTCTTTCAGGTATTGTTCTGCCGTGGTGATGCTGCCAACAAAGGGATGCCACAATGAGCGATGGCAAATACCGGTTTTTTAAAAAAACCGCGAAGGATTGCAAGGACGCCTTCATGGAAACAAAGCCCTTCGGGGACACATGGGAGAACTGGCTGTCGCGTGGGTACTCGCTGGTTCAGGTTGATATCCGGGTCGTGGCAGTCGTTGAGGAATCGACCAAGCCTGACAGGGGGCACCCCTCCCCTGTCTGAGTGATGATATCCAGAAGATATCAATTTGATACCACTGAGATATCTTTAGCAACGGGCCAAGGGTGGCCCGTTGTCATTTCTATAGGGGTTGAACCTCGCACTCGCTGACAGGGACGCTGCAACAGGACAGTGCCTCCCCCTTGCCGATGAAGGCCAGCGGCTCAGTGGTGTAGCGCACCTCCCCGCTGATCAGCTTCACCTTGCAGGCCCCGCAATAGCCCTGACCGCATTGGCGATCAACCTGTGCGCCCTGCTCCGTCAGGCTGTGCCAGATGGTGTTGCTATCGTTCGCCGGGACGGTAAAGCACATGGATGAAAACCTCTGGGTTATGAACTCGATCTACCAGAGATTATGAGATACTTTTGATTAAAAAGCAATATGTGAAATTAAAATAACTACTGAGGGAGGGGGAAGTGGAAAGCAGATTTTGTGTTCAAAAAACAATGGCCGCCATGCTGAAGATCTATGGCGGCTAGTGGGGTTACTTCAGCATGGCTTTTGCTGCGCCCATGACTTCATCGGCCCAGTCCCCATCAATGCCCGGCATTGTTGGGAGGGCTGCGGCAACATCATCAGGGACGGCCTTGACCCAGCCTTGGAACCCTTCAGCAACCTCAAGCAGATCGCTCAGTTGCTTAGTGAGGGCCATGTTCTTTTCCAGTGCCGTCTGGAGTTCTATTGCCAGCTCCTGCATGGAAGCACCTGCTGATTCGAGACGATAGTGCGTCATTCAGCGATCCCCTCTTGTTTGCTGTGATCTTCCCCGCAATTGCAGAGGTAGAACTCCCCGGCTTGCTTTACTTGCTCGGCTGTCGGGTTCAGGCCATGAGCGATGAACATCGCTGCCTCATTGACATCCTCCCCGCCGCATAGCGGCGAGGACTCCTACTGCCACTAGGCGCAAGCGCCTAGTGTGCTTCGGTGGGTTCCTGCTGCTGGCGGCCTTACTGCACCGCTCACTTCACAGGCTAGCTGGGCGTGTCCCGCCCTTAAAATATTGATGGCGCCGACCACATCGGCGTTTTCTTCAAATCCACACGCAACACAAACAAACTCGGCCTGCGTTTTCCGGTTGTCCGGTGAGATGTGGTAGCAAGAGGGGCAAGTGCGGCTGGTGTTTCTCGGGTTGACCGCGACCAAGTGGCCGCCTCGCCACGCTGATTTGTAGTCGAGCTGGCGTCGGAATTCTCCCCAGCCTTGGTCGAGGATGGCTTTGTTCAGGCCGG
>Ga0247725_1000436_pt1 | contig 31759 bp, 26 predicted proteins | sample OKSTACKMCFT3sol_FD_183021 | JGI IMG/M metagenome (GOLD analysis project Ga0247725, IMG submission 183021) | Subsurface sediment microbial communities from gas well in Oklahoma, United States - OK STACK MC-FT3-sol | ecosystem: Environmental > Terrestrial > Deep subsurface > Rock core/Sediment...
GCCCATCTTGATCTTGGCGATCAGGTGCGGGTCGGCGATGTGCGCGCGAGTCATGCCGACCATGTCCACGTAGCCGCCTTCGAGGATGCGCGTGGCCTGGTTCGGGTCCTTGATGTTCTGCGCGTGTAGCACCGGCACGTCGACCACTTCCTTGATGCCGGCCGCCAGGTGCAGGAACGGCTCCGGCGGGAAGGTCATGTTGGGGATGACGTTGGCCAGGGTATTGTGGGTGTCGCAGCCGGAGCCGACCACGCCGATGAAGTCAAGCATGCCGGTATCGCTGTAGTACTTGGCGATCTGCTTCATGTCCTCGTGGGACAGGCCGTCCGGGTGGAACTCGTCGCCGCAGATGCGCATGCCGACGCAGAAGTCCTCGCCGACCTCGGCGCGCACCGCCTTGAGCACCTCGAGGCCGAACTTCATGCGCCCCTCGAAGCTACCGCCCCATTCGTCGGTGCGCTTGTTGACCCGTGGGCTCCAGAACTGGTCGATCATGTGCTGGTGCACGGCGGACAGCTCGACGCCGTCCAGGCCGCCTTCCTTGGCGCGGCGGGCGGCCTGCGCGTAGTTGCCGATGACCCGCCAGATCTCCTCCACCTCGATGGTCTTGCAGGTGGCGCGGTGCACCGGCTCGCGGATACCCGACGGCGACATCAGGGTCGGCCAGTGGTAGCCGTCCCAGCGCGAACGGCGCCCCATGTGGGTAATCTGGATCATGATCTTGGCGCCGTGCTTGTGCATGGCGTCCGCCAGGTTCTGGAAGTGCGGGATGATCCGGTCGGTGGACAGGTTCACCGAACTCCACCACTGCTGCGGGCTGTCGATGGCGACCACCGAGGAGCCGCCACAGATGGCCAGGCCGATGCCGCCCTTGGCCTTTTCCTCGTAGTACTTCACGTAGCGCTCGGTGGTCATCCCGCCGTCGGTGGCGTAGACCTCGGCGTGGGCGGTGGAGAGCACGCGGTTGCGGATGGTCAGCTTGCCGATCTGGATCGGCTGGAACATTGCTTCGAAGGCCATGACCCTTTCCTCGGCTTACAGGGGTTTGACGACGAACAGGCCGTCTTCGTGACCGTCCTCGGCGCCGCTGTAGACCTGTTCGGCCACGGTGCGCAGGCTGCTGCCACGGGCGGCGAGGATCTGGTCCATGGCGCCGGCGAACCAGCCGGTGAACATGTAATCGACCTTGCGATTGACCTTGCCGTAGACGTAGACGAAGGCGGAGTGCCGCAGGCGGACCTCGGCGGTGCCTTCCTCGAGGTTGATCCGCTCGATCTCGAACAGGCCCCAGCCGCGCTGGGACAGGCGCTTCATGTAGTGCTCGAACACCGCCACGCCCTCCAGGCCGTGACATTCGGCTTCCTTCTCGCACCAGTGCCAGGCGGACTTGTAGCCGGCCTTGTAGAGGATCTCGGCGTAGGCGTCGGCGCCCAGCACTTCCTCGATGCCCATGTGGTTGTTGACGAAGAAATGTCGCGGTACGTAGAGCATCGGCAGGGCGTCAGTGGTCCAGACGCCGGTCTCGCTGTCGACCTCGATGGGCAGTTGGGGGGCATGTTTGGCCATGGTGTAAGCTCCGATTCTTTTGACTCCCTCTCTCCCTTCAGGGAGAGAGGCGGGGAGAGGGAAGATGGGTGCGATGCAATGCCCCTCCCTGGAGGAAGAGGCGACGAGTCGGGAGTGGGCCGGGAGTTACTCGCCCCAGACGTCGCGCAGGACCCTTACCCAGTTCTCGCCCATCACCTTGCGCACCACGCGCTCGGGCATGCCGCGCTCGAGCAGGGTCTCGGTGAGGTTGGGGAATTCGCCGACGGTGCGGATGCCCAGCGGGTTGACGATCTTGCCGAAGTTGGTCAGGCGCCGGGCGTAGCCCTTGTCGTGGGTCAGCCACTCGAAGAAGTCGTGGCCGTGGCCCTGGGTGAAATCGGTGCCGATGCCGATGGCGTCCTCGCCGACGATGTTCATCACGTACTCGATGGCCTCGGCGTAGTCGTCGATGGTCGAGTCGATGCCTTTCTTGAGGAACGGCGCGAACATGGTCACACCGACGAAGCCGCCATGATCGGCGATGAACTTCAGCTCCTCGTCGGACTTGTTGCGCGGGTGTTCCTTGAGGCCGGACGGCAGGCAGTGGGAGTAGCAGACCGGCTTCTTCGATTCGAGGATGACCTCTTCGGAAGTCTTGCTGCCGACGTGGGAGAGGTCGCACATGATGCCGACCCGGTTCATCTCCGCGACGATCTCCCGACCGAAGCCGGAGAGCCCGCCGTCACGCTCGTAGCAGCCGGTGCCGACCAGGTTCTGGGTGTTGTAGCACATCTGCACGATGCCCACGCCGAGCTGCTTGAACACCTCGACGTAGCCGATCTGGTCCTCGAATGCGTGGGCATTCTGGAAACCGTAGAGGATGCCGGTCTTGCCCTGCTCCTTGGCCTTGCGGATGTCCGCGGTGCTGCGCACCGGGATCACCAGGTCGCTGTTGTCGCGGATCAGCTTGTTGCTGGCGACGATATTGTTCACCGTCGCCTGGAAGCCTTCCCATACCGATACGGTGCAATTGGCGGCGGTCAGGCCGCCCTTGCGCATGTCCTCGAACAGTTCGCGGTTCCACTTGGCGATGATCAGACCGTCGATGACGATGCTGTCGGCGTGCAATTCGGCTGGGCTCATCTGGCATACCCCTTTCAGGCTGGGCGCGCCGGGACTTGTGCCGACGCTTTGGGGGCAGCATATCGTCGGGGCCCGGCGCGACCCGGCCCGAAAACGACCAGGGTCGTGCCGAAAGCGTCAAGCGTGCGACCGCAACGACGGAGGGCAATGTCGCGGATGGAACAGGCGCTGGCCGCCCGGGGCCGGCAACGGGGAGTGCGCGCGCCCCTGCCGGCGCGGGTTCAGAGGCCGAGTTCGCCGAGCGACGGATGGTTGTCCGGTCGGCGCCCCAGCGGCCAGCGGAACAGCCGCTGGTCCTCGCGGATCGGCAGGTCGTTGATGCTGGCGTGACGTTCGTACATCAATCCCTGCTCGTCGAACGCCCAGTTCTCGTTGCCGTAGGAGCGGAACCAGTTGCCCGAGTCGTCGTGCCATTCATAGGCGAAGCGCACGGCGATGCGGTTGCCGGTAAACGCCCAGAGTTCCTTGATCAGCCGGTACTCCTGCTCGCGCTGCCACTTGCCGCTGAGGAATTCGACGATCCGCTCGCGGCCGCGGACGAAGGTCGAGCGATTGCGCCAGACGCTGTCGGGACTGTAGGCCAGCGAGACGCGCTGCGGGTCGCGGCTGTTCCAGCCGTCCTCGGCGGCGCGGACCTTCTGCGCGGCGGTTTCGGCGGTGAAGGGGGGAAGCGGGGGACGGACGTCGCTCATGGCGGGCTCCTCGGTCTGCGGTGGTTTTCGATGGGAACAGCGTAGGGCAGGGCGAGCGCGGCCGAATGACGTCGATCCCACGGATCCTGCCAATCCCGCCTCGCCCCCCTGGCTGTTTGCCAGGCTGGCCAGACCTACCCCGGAGAGGGCTATGATGGCCGCCACCGGAGTGGACAAGGATCGACCTCGCGCAATGACCTCCACCACCTACCTCGGCCTGCTGCTGGTCGGTATCCAGGTACTCGGCTTCGTCGCCGCCATCCATGCCGTGCTCACCGTGCGCACCGCCCAGGGCGCGATCGCCTGGGCCACCTCGTTGGTATTCATGCCGTACCTGACCCTGCTGCCGTACCTGGTGTTCGGTCGCAGCCGTTTCGACGCCTACATCGAGGCGCGGCGCCAGGCCAACCGCGAGATGCACCTGGCGGCCGCCGAGCTGGACTGGCGTCCCTGGGTCGAGGAGGCCCTGGCGGCCCGCCAGGTCAGCGGCTACAAGGGGCTCAAGGCGCTGGTGCGGATGACCCGCACGCCGACCCTGGCGAACAACCGGGTGCGCCTGCTGGTCAACGGCGAGGCCAGCTTCGAGGCGATGTTCAAGGCGATTTCCGCCGCCCGCCAGGTGATCCTGGTGCAGTTCTTCATCGTCCGCGACGACGCCCTCGGCCAGCGCCTCCAGCAACTGCTGCTGGAACGTGCGGCCAACGGCGTCGAGGTGTTCTTCCTCTATGACGCCATCGGCAGCCACGCGCTGCCGCACCGCTATGTCGAGCGGCTGCGCCAGGGCGGCGTGCAGATGCATGGCTTCAGCACCGGCAGCGGCATGCTCAACCGCTTCCAGGTGAATTTCCGCAACCACCGCAAGGTCGTGGTGGTGGATGGCGAGTGCGGTTTCGTCGGCGGGCACAACGTCGGCGTCGAGTACCTCGGCGAGAAGCCGCCGCTGGCGCCCTGGCGCGACACCCACATGGAACTGCGCGGGCCGGCGGTGGCGTGCCTGCAGGAAAGCTTCGCCGAGGACTGGTACTGGGCGACCCACAGCCTGCCGCCGCTGATCCTGCCGCCGCAGTACGACAGCGAGGGCGCGCTCTGCCAGGTAGTCGCCAGCGGTCCGGCGGATGCCCAGGAAACCTGCTCGCTGTTCTTCGTCGAGATGATCAACGCCGCCCACGAGCGGGTCTGGATCACCTCGCCGTATTTCGTTCCCGACGAAGCGGTGATGGCCGCCCTGCGCCTGGCGGTGCTGCGCGGCGTCGACGTGCGCCTGCTGATACCCTCGCGCCCGGACCACCGCACGGTGTATGCCGCGTCCAGCCTCTACGCGCTGGAGGCGATCCGTGCCGGGGTCAAGGTGTTCCGCTACCAGCCCGGCTTCCTCCACCAGAAGGTGGTGCTGGTGGACCGCGACACCGCCGCCGTCGGCAGCGCCAACCTGGACAACCGTTCGTTCCGGCTGAATTTCGAGGTGATGGTGGTGACCGTCGACGAGGGCTTCGCCGGCGAGGTGGAGGCGATGCTCGAGGCGGACTTCGCCGAGTCGCTCGAATTCACTCCGGAAGACCGCCGCAGCGTGCGCCGCCTGCAGCAACTGGGGATGCGCGTGGCGCGGCTGGTCTCGCCGATCCTCTGAAAACCTTCGCGAACTCTGTACGTCGGCAAAACCGCGTTGGAAACGGCTTCGGAAAGCTCGGTTGCCGTTCGGGGACTCCGCTTCCCCGTTCGTTTTCGCCCGGTTTCTCCAGCTCGCCAGTTCGTCGGCAGGTCCTGAGCGACGCCTCTGCCGCCCGCCGACCGCGCGGGCGTGCAGCTTTTCCCTAGCCAGCGACTACAAAAATCATAATTTCGCTATTCCCCGGCTCTGAACAGAATGCGGCCATCACGCAACCGCAGAACAAGAACGACCAGAGTCCGAGGAACCGAGCCATGACCGACCTGAATCGCACCGCCTTGCCCTCGCGCACGGACGGGACCGTGGAAAAGACCGACACCCTCGTCGTCGGCGCCGGCCAGGCCGGCGTGGCGATGAGCGAGCACCTGAGCCGGCTCGGCGTGCCGCACCTAGTCCTGGAGCGCAACCGCATCGCCGAGGCCTGGCGCAGCGGACGCTGGGATTCGCTGGTGGCCAACGGCCCGGCCTGGCACGACCGCTTCCCGGGAATGGAATTCGACATCGATCCCGACGGTTTCCCCGGCAAGGACCAGGTGGCGGCCTATTTCGAGGCCTACGCGAAGAAATTCGACGCGCCGATCCGTACCGGCGTCGAGGTGAGGAAGGTGGTGCGCAATGTCGGTCGCCCCGGCTTCACCGTGGACACCTCCGCAGGGACCATCGAGGCCAACCGCGTGGTCGCCGCCACTGGCCCGTTCCAGCGTCCGGTGATCCCGCCGATCGCGCCGCGCGACGAGCGTATCCGGCAGATCCACTCGGCCCACTACTACAACCCGCAGCAGCTGCCCGAAGGTGCGGTACTGGTGGTCGGCGCCGGTTCGTCGGGGGTACAGATCGCCGACGAGCTGCAACGTGCCGGGCGCCAGGTCTACCTCTCGGTGGGCGCTCATGACCGTCCGCCGCGTTCCTACCGCAACCGCGACTTCTGCTGGTGGCTGGGCGTGCTCGGCGAATGGGATGCGGAAGTCGCCAAGCCCGGGCGCGAGCATGTGACCATCGCCGTGAGCGGTGCCCGCGGCGGACATACCGTGGACTTCCGCGCCCTGGCGCATCAGGGCGTGACCCTGGTCGGACTGACCGAATCCTTCGTCGACGGCGTCGCGACCTTCCGGCCGGACCTGGCGGAGAACCTGGCGCGCGGCGACGAGAACTACCTGGCGTTGCTCGACGCCGCCGACGCCTATATCGCCCGCAACGGCCTTGACCTGCCGGAAGAGCCCGAGGCGCGCCGCCGGCTGCCGGACCCGCAGTGCGTGACCGATCCGATCCTCGAACTGGACCTGGCCGAGGCCGGGGTGGGCAGCATCATCTGGGCCACCGGCTATGCCGTCGACTTCGGCTGGCTGCAGGTCGATGCCTTCGACCGCGACGGCAAGCCGCGCCACCAGCGTGGCGTGTCCAGCGAACCCGGCGTGTATTTCATCGGCCTGCCCTGGCTGTCGCGGCGCGGCTCCTCGTTCATCTGGGGCGTCTGGCACGACGCGCGCCATGTCGCCGACCACATCGCCATCCAGCGCAAGTACCTCGCATACCGCGACGCCGCCCAGCGCCAGGAACAGGACCGCGCCTCGCAAGCTCCGCAAACCAGCCTCCAGGAAGTCAGCTGATGCCTACCCATACCCGCATTCGCATGTTCAACACCAAGGACACCTACCCCAACCAGTCCCTGGACAACGATCTCTGCCAGGCCGTGCGCGCCGGCAACACGGTGTACGTGCGCGGCCAGGTCGGCACCGACTTCGACGGCAACCTGGTCGGCCTCGGCGACCCGCGCGCCCAGGCCGAGCAGGCGATGAAGAACGTCAAGCAACTGCTTGAGGAAGCCGGCAGCGACCTCTCGCACATCGTCAAGACCACCACCTACCTGATCGATCCGCGCTACCGCGAGCCGGTCTATCGCGAGGTCGGCAAGTGGCTCAAAGGGGTGTTCCCGATCTCCACCGGACTGGTGGTCTCGGCCCTCGGCCAGCCGCAGTGGCTGATGGAGATCGACGTGATCGCGGTGATTCCCGACGACTGGCAGCAATGAGGAGGCGCGCGCCATGACCTTTTCCATCGTCGGCCGCTGCGCCGAAACCGGCCAGCTGGGCATCGCCATCAGCTCGTCGAGCATCGCCGTCGGCGCCCGTTGTCCCTGGCTGCGCGCCGGCACCGGCGCGGTGGCTACGCAGAACATCACCCTGCCGGCGCTCGGCCCGCAGATCCTCGACCGCCTCGACCAGGGCCTGGCCCCTGGCGAAGCGCTGGACCAGGCGCTGAGCAGCAACGGCTATGGCCAGTATCGCCAGGTCACGGTGATCGACCAGCACGGCCGCACCGCGTTGTTCACCGGCCGCGAGGCGCTCGGCGTCCACCATGCGCGGGCCGGCGAACAATGCGTGGCGGCCGGCAACCTGCTGGCCGCGCCGGAAGTGATCGAGGCGATGGTGGATGCCTTCGAGAACGCCGAAGGCCTGCTCGCCGAGCGCCTGCTGGCGGCGATGCGTGCCGCGCTGGCCGCTGGTGGCGAAGCCGGGCCGGTGCATTCGGCGGCGCTGTCGGTGGTCGGCGACCTGCTCTGGCCGGTGGTCGACCTGCGCGTCGACTGGGCCGAGCACGACCCCATCGGCCAGCTCGAGCGACTGTGGCTCGCCTACAAGCCGCAGATGCAGGACTATGTGACCCGCGCCCTCGACCCGACCCGTGCGCCGAGCTACGGCGTGCCCGGCGACGAGTGAGCGGGTCGTTCCCTTCCTCGACGGCGCAGCGCGAGACCTGCGCCCTGGAGCCCGACATGCCCGGCAGCCGCGACATCCTCGCCGACCTGGTGGCCTTCGACACCGTCAGCCGCGAGTCCAACCTGGCGCTGATCGACTACGTCCGCGACTACCTGGCGGGTTTCGGCGTCGACAGCGAACTGTTCTTCGACGCCGACGGCCGCAAGGCCAATCTCTATGCCACCATCGGCCCCAGCGACCGTGGCGGCGTCTGCCTTTCCGGGCATACCGACGTGGTGCCGGCGGACGGCCAGGCCTGGAGCGTGCCGCCGTTCCGGCTCAGCGAGCGCGATGGCCGCCTCTACGGGCGTGGCACGGCGGACATGAAGGGCTACCTGGCCTGCGTGCTGGCGGCCGTCCCGGCGTTCCTCGCCGCGCCGTTGCGCCTGCCGGTGCACCTGGCGTTCTCCTACGACGAGGAAGTCGGCTGCCTGGGCGTCCGTTCGCTGCTCGCGGCGCTGGAGCGGCGTCCGCACAAGCCGTTGCTGTGCATCATCGGCGAGCCCACCGAGCTGAAGCCGGTGCTCGGCCACAAGGGCAAGCTGGCCATGCGCTGCGAGGTGCACGGCGCGGCCTGCCATTCGGCCTACGCGCCGCAGGGGGTGAATGCCATCGAATACGCCGCGCGGCTGATCGGCCGCCTCGGCGAGATCGGCGCGCGCCTGGCGGTGCCGGAGCGCCACGACCGGCGTTTCGACCCGCCCTACTCGACGGTGCAGACCGGACTGATCCAGGGCGGCCGGGCGCTGAACATCGTGCCCGCCGAGTGCCGCTTCGACTTCGAGGTCCGCGCGCTGCCGGCGGACGACCCGCGGCAGGTCGCCGAGGAACTCCGCGACTATGCCGAAAGCGAACTGCTGCCGCGGATGCGCGCGGTGGAGCGAAGTACCGATATCCGCTTCACGCCGCTATCGGCCTATCCCGGCCTGCTCACCGCAGACGACAGCCAGGCGGCGGAGCTGATCGGCCTGCTCAGCGGTTCGACGGATTTCTCCACCGTGGCCTTCGGCACCGAGGGCGGGCTGTTCCAGCAGGCCGGTATCCCGGCGGTGATCTGCGGTCCCGGCAGCATGGACCAGGGCCACAAGCCGGACGAGTTCGTCAGCCTCGCTCAGCTCGAGGCGTGCGATGCCCTGCTGGCGCGCCTGGCGGCGTGGCTGCGGGAGCCTTGAGCGGCAGCACCGCGCGATCCTGGCTGGGACTGGCGGCGAAGCGCGCGCGGTAGCTGCGGGAGAAGTACGACGGCGACTCGAAGCCGCAGGCCAGGCTCACCTGTAGCACGCTGAGGTCGGTCTGGCGCAGCAACTGGCGGGCCTTGTCCAGGCGCAGGCCGAGGTAGAAGTTCGAGGGCGTGTCGTCCAGGTGCACGCGGAACAGCCGTTCCAGCTGGCGGCGGGTGACCTGGATGCGCTCGGCCAGCTCCAGGGTGGTCAGTGGCGGCTCGGTATGCCGCTCCATCTCGCCGATCACCTGCACCAGCTTGCGGTTGCTCACGCCATAGCGGGTCGCCACCTGCAGGCGCTGGTGGTCCTGGCGCGGGCGGATGCGGCCGAGCACGAACTGCTCGGAAACCTGCACCGCCAGTTGCGGACCGTGGGCCTGGGCGATCAGGTCGAGCATCAGGTCGATGGAGGCGGTGCCGCCGGCCGAGGTGATGCGCGGACCGTCGATCTCGAACAGCTCCTGGGTCACGCTCAGTTGCGGGTAGGACTCCTGGAAGGCGTCGATGGCTTCCCAGTGCAGGGTCGCGCGGCGCCCGTCGAGCAGACCGGCCTCGGCCAGCACCACGCTGCCGGTATCGATGCCACCGAGGGTCACGCCGTTGCGATCGAGCTTGCGCAGCCACTGCACCAGTGCCGGGGTGACCGCCCGCAGCGGCTCGAAACCGGCCACCACGAACAGCAGGTCGCCTTTCTTCAACGGCTCCAGCGCGCCGTCGCTGTTCACCGACATGCCATTGCTGGCCAGCACCGGACCGCCGTCGGCGCTGAGCACGTGCCAGCGGTAGAGGTCGGCGTGGAAGCGGTTGGCCACTCGCAGTGGCTCCACGGCGGAAACGAAGCCCATTACCGAGAAGCCGGGCAGCAGGAGAAACCAGAAGTCCTGGGACATGGGGCGCTCCGGGGTTGAGGTTGCGCAGCCTGTGTGTAGCGCAGGCCCGCCGCGCTTGGCAATGGCCAGGTCGCTGCAGTGCAAGAGCTGGTCGCCGCAGTGCGCTTCGCCGCCGTCCCGGCTGCGTACCTTGGTCGCCAGGGTCGGTCTCGCAAGGGGCCGGCGCCCACCTCGCAGAAAAACAATCAATAGCCGCACGAGGGGAGACCGATGAAGACGACGATTCGCCAGCTGGGCTGCGCCCTGCTGATCCTGGCCAGTGGCGCCGCCCTGGCCGCCGAACCCGAGCAGTGCCGCACGGTGCGCCTGGGCACGGTGAACTGGACCGACGTGGTCGCCAGCAGCGCCGTGGCCGAGGCCTTGCTCGACGGCCTGGGCTACCAGGTGAAGCAGACCAGCGCCTCGCAACAGATCGTCCTGGCCGGCCTGGCCGACAAGCAGCTGGACCTGTTCCTCGGCTACTGGCAACCGACCATGCAGCCGGTCGCCAGGCCTTACCTGGACAAAGGCCGGATCGAAGTGATCGAGCCGCCGACCCTGGCCGACGCGCAGTCCACCTATGCGGTGCCGAGCTACGTCGCCGAGGGCGGGCTGAAGACCTTCGCCGACATCGCCCGCTTCAAGGACAAGCTTGGCGGCCGCATCTACGCTATCGAGCCGGGCAGCGGCTCGAACCGCATCACCCGGAAGATGATCGACGACAACCGTTTCGGCCTGAAGGGCTTCCAGCTGGTGGAGTCCAGCGAGGCCGGGATGCTCACGGCGGTGAAGCGGGCGATCAAGCGCAAGCAGTGGGTGGTGTTCTTCGGCTGGAAGCCGCATCCGATGAACCTGCAGATCGACATGACCTACCTCACCGGCAGCGAGGATGTGTTCGGTCCCGACGAAGGCGCGGCCACCGTCTCCACCATGACCGCCGCCGGCTACCAGGCGCAGTGCGGCAATGTCGCCCGGCTGCTGCACAACCTGCGCTTCAGCAGCGCCCAGGTCAGCCAGGTGATGGCGCCGATCCTCGATCGCACCCAGCCCCTCGACGCCGCGCGGCAGTGGCTGAAGGCCAACCCCGAGCCGCTGAAGGCCTGGCTGGATGGCGTGAGCACCTTCGACGGCAAGGACGGCCTGGCCGCGCTCCAGGCCTCGCTGAAGTAACCCGCACCTATCCGTTCCGCCCGGCGCGGCCGGGCGGGGCTTCGTACACCCCGAATACAGGAAGCTACCACCGTGAACCATGAAGTCATCGTCACCTGCGCGGTGACCGGCGCCGGCGATACCGTCGGCCGGCATCCGGCGATCCCGGTCACTCCGAAACAGATTGCCGAGGCCGCCATCGAGGCGGCCAGGGCCGGCGCCACCGTCGCCCACTGCCATGTCCGCGACCCCGCCACCGGCAAGCCCAGCCGCGACGTGGCACTGTACCGTGAAGTGGTCGAGCGTATCCGCGAAAGCGACACCGACGTGATCATCAACCTCACCGCCGGCATGGGCGGCGACCTGGAGATCGGCAAGGGCGAGCAGCCCCTGGAGTTCGGTGCCGGCACCGACCTGGTCGGCCCGCTGGAGCGGCTCAGGCATGTCGAGGAGCTGCTGCCGGAAATCTGCACCCTGGACTGCGGCACCCTCAATTTCGGCGACGGCGACTACATCTACGTCTCCACCCCTGCGCAACTGCGCGCCGGCGCCCGGCGCATCACCGAGCTGGGGGTCAAGGCCGAGCTGGAAATCTTCGATACCGGCCACCTCTGGTTCGCCAAGCAGATGCTCAAGGAAGGGCTGCTGGAGGATCCGCTGTTCCAGATCTGCCTGGGCATTCCCTGGGGCGCGCCGGCCGATACCACGACCATGAAGGCGATGGCCGACAACCTGCCGCCGGGGGCGACCTGGGCCGGCTTCGGCATCGGCCGCACGCAGATGCCGATGGTCGCCCAGGCCATGTTGCTGGGCGGCAACGTGCGGGTCGGCCTGGAGGACAACATCTGGCTGGACAAGGGCGTGCCGGCGAGCAACGGCAGCCTGGTGGAGCGCGCCATCGAGATCATCGAGCGCCTCGGCGGGCGCGCCCTGAGCCCGGCGGAAGGGCGCCGCAGGATGAACCTGAAGCCGCGCTGATTTCTTCCTCCCCGCCCCGTCGGGGGCGGGAACAACTTCTGGAGATGTTCATGTCCTTCGTCACCGAGATCAAGACCTTCGCCGCCCTCGGTAGCGGCGTCATCGGCAGCGGCTGGATCGCCCGCGCCCTGGCCCACGGCCTCGACGTCGTCGCCTGGGATCCGGCGCCGGGCGCCGAAGCGGCGTTGCGCGCGCGCGTCGCCAATGCCTGGCCGGCCTTGCGGAAACAGGGCCTGGCGCCCGGCGCGGCGCAGGAGCGCCTGCGCTTCGTCGCGAGCATCGAGGAATGCGTGGGCGACGCCGATTTCATCCAGGAGAGCGCCCCCGAGCGGCTCGACCTGAAGCTCGACCTGCACGCCAGGATCAGCGCCGCGGCGCGGCCCGACGTGCTGATCGGTTCCTCCACCTCGGGCCTGCTGCCCAGCGAGTTCTACGCCGAGGCGAGCCACCCCGAGCGCTGCCTGGTCGGCCACCCGTTCAACCCGGTCTACCTGCTGCCGCTGGTGGAGGTGGTCGGCGGTGAACGCACCGCTGCCGAGGCCGTGCGGGCGGCGATGCGGGTCTACGAATCGCTGGGCATGCGTCCGCTGCACGTACGCAAGGAAGTGCCCGGCTTCATCGCCGACCGCTTGCTCGAGGCGCTCTGGCGCGAGGCGCTGCACCTGGTCAACGACGGCGTGGCCACGACCGGCGAGATCGACGATGCGATCCGCTTCGGCGCCGGCCTGCGCTGGTCGTTCATGGGCACCTTCCTGACCTACACCCTGGCCGGTGGCAACGCCGGCATGCGCCACTTCATGGCGCAGTTCGGCCCGGCGCTGCAATTGCCCTGGACCTACCTGCCGGCGCCGGAACTCACCGAAGCCCTGATCGACCGGGTGGTGGAGGGCACCGCCGAGCAGCAGGGCGCGCGCAGCATCGCCGAGCTCGAGCGCTACCGCGACGACTGCCTGCTGGCGGTGCTCGGGGCGATCAGGGAAACCAAGGCCCGGCACGGCTTCGCCTTCGCCGAGTGACATGACGCGCCTTCCGCCCCGCCGGGCGTAGCGCAACCACGGAGCCTGCCATGAGCCAAGCCCTGACGACCTACGAGACGCCGGTCCTGCCCGAGTGGGTGGACTACAACGGCCACTTGCGCGATGCCTTCTACCTGCTGGTGTTCAGCTACGCCACCGATGCGCTGATGGCGCATATCGGCCTGGACAGCCAGAACCGCGACGCCAGCGGACACTCGCTGTTCACCCTGGAATGCCACCTGAACTTCCTCCATGAGGTGAAGGAGGGCGCCAGGGTCGAGGTGCGTACGCAACTGCTCGGTCACGATCGCAAGCGCCTGCATATCCACCATGCCCTGTACCTGCCTGGCAGCGGGCAGGCGCTGGCGCTGAGCGAGCAGATGCTGCTCCACGTCAGCCTCGACGGCCCGCGCTCGGTACCGTTCGAAGGCGAGGTGCTGGCGCGGGTCGAGGCGCTCGCCGAGGCACATCGCGCGCTCCCCGTGCCGGAAGGCGTCGGTCGGGTGATCGGCCTGCCGCCGGTGCGCTGAGCGCGATGGCTGCGAAGTATCCGCTGTCTCCGGCGATGTGGCGCTTCGTCGAGCACAGCCGGGCGTTCGCCAGCGACAGTCCGCGCCTGGATGCGCAACGTGCGGCCTACGCGCGGATGTGCCAGGCGTTCGCGCCGCCGCGCCCGGCCGGTTTGCGGGTGCTCGACTCCTGCTTGCCGGCCGCGCCGCCGGTGCGCGTGCGCCGCTATCGCCCCGACCGCCCGGCACCGCCCGGTGGCTGGCCGGCGCTGCTCTACCTGCACGGTGGCGGCTGGATGCTCGGCGGCCTCGATTCACACGATTTCATCTGCGCCGACCTGGCGGCGCGCCTGGGCCTGCTGGTGCTGGCGGTGGATTACCGACTGGCGCCGGAGCATCCGTTCCCGGCGGCATTGCAGGATTGCCTGCGTGCCTGGCAGGCGCTGAGCCTGGGCGAGCTGGACGAAGCGCTGGATGGGCGACGCCTGCTGGTGGCCGGCGACAGCGCCGGCGGCAACCTGGCGGCGGCGCTGTGCCTGGCCCTGCGCGATAGCGGCGCGCCGTCGCCGGCCGCGCAGATATTGCTTTATCCCTTGCTGTCCGCTGCGCCATCGCCCTCGCGGATCGACTGCGCCGACGCGCCGTTGCTCGGCCTCGGCGATGTGCAGGCGTGCCTGGACGCCTACCTGCCGCTGGCGGCGCTGCACCGACAGCCGCTGGCGCTACCCCTGGAGGCCGCTGATTTCACTGGCCTGCCGCCGGCCTTCGTGGCGGTTGCCGAATTCGATCCGCTGCGCGACGACGGCGAGCGCTATGGCGCAGCGCTACGCGCGGCGGGTGGCGAGGCAGGGTTCTATCCGGGAAGCGGGCTGGTCCATGGCTGCCTGCGCGGCCACGGCATCGATGAGGTGGAAGCCCTGCACGAGGCCTTGCGGCGGGCCGTGCAGGGCTTCCTGGCGGAGGACTCAGGCGAGCGCCAGGCGGGTGAGGAATCCACCGCCGAGCACCAGCCAGGCGAATAGCAGGGCGGCCAGCAGCAGCGGCTTGAGGCCGGCGCGGCGGATCGCCGAGAGGTGCGTGCCGAGGCCGAGGCCGGCCATTGCCATGGCCAGGAGGAAGGTGTCGAGGTCGTTGACGTGGCTGACCAGCGCCGGCGGCAGGCTGACCAGTGAGTTGAGCCCGGCGACCAGTACGAAGCCGACGGCGAACCAGGGAATGGTGATCTTGGTCGCGCCGCTGTGCTGCCGGCGGTGCGCCTTGTCGCGTGCCAGCCAGGCCGAGAGCAGGATCAGGAAGGGCGCCAACATCATTACCCGGACCATCTTGGCGATCACTGCGGTATCCGCTGCCTCGATGCCGATCGAGCGACCCGCGGCGACCACCTGGGCCACCTCGTGCACCGTGGCACCGATGTACACGCCCCAGGTGCCAGGGTCGCGCGGTAGCAGCCCCCAGTCCTGGTCGAGCTGGAACAGCGCCGGATAGAGGAAGATGCCCAGGGTGCCGAACACCACCACGGTGGAAACCGCCACCGCGACCTGTTCGGCGCGGCCACGCACGACCGGCTCGGTGGCCATCACCGCGGCGGCGCCGCAGATCGAACTGCCGGCGCCGATCAGCAGGGTGGTGGTGCGGTCCAGGCCGAACAGCCGGTTGCCGAGCAGGCACGCCAGGCCGAAGGTGCTGGCGAGCATCAGGACGTCCAGCAGCACGCCGTGCAATCCGACGCCGGCGATGTCCTGGAAGGTCAGGCGCAGGCCGTAGAGGATGATCCCGGCGCGCAGCAGGATCTGCTTGGAGAAGCCGACGCCGGCGGCGCTGCCGGCGGCGATCCGAGGGTACAGGGTGTTGCCGACGACGATGCCGAGCACGATGGCCAGGGTCAGCGCGCTGATGCCGTTGTGCTGCAACCATTGCGAACGACCCAGGAGGATCGCCACGCCGGCCAGGGCGGCGCTGAGCAGCAGGCCGGGGATGAGTTTCTGGACCTGGGCCAGGGGTCTGGTACCGGTCTTGACGGGGAGGGTGTGCATCCTTCGCTCCTCAGGTGAGGTCACGGGACGCAGGTTAGGTAGCGTGCATGAATTTGTGAAACGAATAGTTTCTGTATTAAATACCTGAAAAACAGGTAGGTGAGTCCATGGCCCTCAGTTTCCGTCAGCTCCAGATCTTCTGTGCGGTGGCTCGCTGCGGCAGTACCACGGCGGCGGCGGAATCCATCTCGCTGTCGCAGTCGGCCACCAGCGCCGCGCTCAACGAGCTGGAATCGCAGCTTTCCACGCGCCTGTTCGACCGGGTCGGCAAGCGCCTGCAACTGAACGAGGTCGGCCGCCGCTTCCTGCCCCAGGCATTGCGCCTGCTCGACGGGGTGGCGCAACTGGAGCAGCAGTTCGCGGTTTCCGCCGCGCCCCAGGCGAGCCTGACGGTGGCGGCCAGCAGCACCATCGGCAACTACGTGCTGCCGCGCCTGCTGGCCTCCTTCGAGCGGGAGCAGCCGGGCGTGAGGGTCAACGCCAGCATCGGCAACACCGGTTCGGCGGTGCAGGACGTGGTGACCTTCGCGGCGGACATCGGCCTCATCGAAGGCCCCTGCCACGAGCCGGGCCTGCGGGTGGAGCCCTGGCTCGAGGACAGCCTGATCGTGGTGGCGGCGCCCGGCCACCCGCTGGCCTCGCGCACCCAGGTCTCCCGCGAGGCCCTGCGCCGCGCGCGCTGGCTGCTGCGCGAGCCCGGCTCGGGCACGCGCGAGGAGGTCAGCCACGCCCTGCTGGGCCACCTGCATTACCTGGAAGACAGCCTGGACCTGGGCAGCTCCGAGGCGATCAAGCACAGCGTCGCCGCCGGGCTGGGCATCAGTTGCCTGTCGCGCTGGGTGGTCGAGGAACAGTTGGCCTCCGGCGCGCTGGTCGAACTGCGCAGCAGCCTGCCGCCGTTGCGCCGGCGCTTCTACATGCTGCGCCAGCGCGACAAGTTCCTCTCGCCGGGCTTCGAGCGTTTCTGGGAACACTGTCGGGCGGGACTCGGCGCCGGCTAGCTGGCTTCCGGCAAAAAAATCCCCCTGCCGCGCCCGACGCGCGGAGGGGGATGAAAAAGGAGCCAGGAACGGCCCTCAGTGTGAGTCTGGCGTTTTCCGGAAGCCGTCCGCTGCATTCCGCAAGCCGCTGGAGGCGATTGTGGCGGTGTCGCTGGCGGTCGAATTAGCCGAAAACGACCTGCCCATGTCCAGGCGGGACAGCCCCCTTGCCGGGAGCGACGTGGGCTCAGCAGAATCGATGGCAATCCCCATCGAAGGAGCTGCCGCGATGATGCACGCCGATCTGATCGACCAGGACGATTTCCGCGAACGCCTGCAGGCGCTGGGCTTCAGCGTGCCGCCGGACTCGACTCCGGAGCAGGCCTGCGAATACGCCGTGCGCGGCCTCAGCCCGGAGCGCGCCCAGGCGCTGCGGCGGCTGGTGGAGGACATGCTCGGCGGGCACGCCACGCTGCTCCCGGCGGTGCGCGAGGCGATTTCCCGGCAATTGCTGCCGGCGCTGGTGCCGCGGGGCTGACAAGGCCCTGCCCGCTCCCGTGGACGGGGCGGGCAGGGACGCGCCGTCAGATCCGCACGCTGGCGAAGGTCGACTCGCCCTGCGCCTGGCTCAGGGCCGACAGCGCCGAGGAGTTGGGCATCAACGCCAGGTCCTGCGGGATCGGCATCAGCACCACCGGCTGGCCCAGCGGCTGGCCCTGGCGCTCGTCGCGCGGCGGGATGCCGAAGTACTCGCGGTAGCACTTGGAGAAGTGCGGGGTGGAGACGAAGCCGCAGACCGAGGCCACCTCGATGATCGACATGGACGTCTGCTTGAGCAACTGGCGGGCGCGGATCAGGCGCAGCTTCAGGTAGTAGCGCGACGGCGAGCAGTGCAGGTACTTCTGGAACAGCCGCTCGAGCTGGCGACGCGAGACGTTGACGTAGACCGCCAGTTCGTCGAGGTCGATCGGTTCCTCCAGGTTGGCCTCCATCAGCGCGACGATCTCCTGCAACTTCGGCTGGTTGGTGCCGAGCATGTGCTTGAGCGGCACGCGCTGGTGGTCCTGCTCGTTGCGGATGCGCTCGTAGATGAACATCTCGGAGATCGCCGCCGACAGCTCGCGGCCATGCTCGCGGCCGATCAGGTGCAGCATCATGTCCATCGGCGCGGTGCCGCCGGAAGAGGTAAAGCGGTTGCGGTCGATGGAGAACAGGCGGGTGCTCATGGCCACCCGGGGGAAGGCTTCCTGCATCGCCGCCAGGCATTCCCAGTGCACGCTGCAATCGTAGCCGTCGAGCAGGCCGGCGCGGGCCAGCGCCCAACTGCCGGTGCACACCGCGCCGAGGCGCCGACCCTGGCGGGCCTGGGCCTGGAGGAAAGTGACGTGCTCGCGGGTGACGCTGCGCTGGATGCCGACGCCGCCGCAGACGATCACGCAATCCACCGCCGGGGCGTTGTCGGTACCGGCGTCGGGGGTGATCTGCAGGCCGTCGCTGGCCCAGACCTGGCGGCCGTCCAGGCTCAGCGTATGCCAGCGGTAGAGTTCGCGTCCCGAGAGCTGGTTGGCCATGCGCAACGGTTCCACCGCCGAGGCCAGGGAGATCAGGGTGAAGTTGTCCAGCAGCAGGAAGCCGATGGACTGCGGATTTCGGTTCTGTGGTGGGACTCCGGGCGCGTACGTGGTCATGGGTGTATCTCCTCACGCTGAGCAAGCAGGCCTCTCACGAGGCTTTTTTTATGATTGTTGGAATTTCCGGGTGGCTGCTTGGGCCACGCCGTCGGCGTTGCTTGTAACCAGAGCAAGGCAAATGCCATGCCTATATTGATTGGGCGTTCAATCAAAAAAGCCGGAAGGCTTTAGCCCGGTATTTCCCCTCGGACCTGGCACAACGACAGCATGGGCGACGGCTGGCGGCGCGCCGCGCGCCTGGGCATTTCGGTAGCACCAGGGCGGCCCCCGGCGAGAAGGCGGGGCAGCGGCCGTGGCGACAAAGGTAACGACGGGCGGCGAGCCGTTACTCCGCAGTGTGACGGATGACGACCGCCCGGTCACGCGTCATATGCGCCAAAAAGTGGCGTCTCGATCGTTTCGTGAGCAATTCCGGTTCAGCACTCGATGGCGTTCACCGCCAGGCCCCCGCGCGAGGTTTCCTTGTACTTGTCGTGCATGTCGGCACCGGTGTCGCGCATGGTGCGGATCACCTTGTCCAGCGAGATGAAATGCTGGCCGTCGCCGCGCAAGGCCATTTGCGCCGCGTTGATGGCCTTCACCGCGGCGATCGCGTTGCGCTCGATACAGGGCACCTGGACCAGCCCGCCGACCGGGTCGCAGGTCAGCCCGAGGTTGTGCTCCAGGCCGATCTCGGCGGCGTTCTCGACCTGCGCCGGGGTGGCGCCGAGGACTTCCGCCAGTCCGGCGGCGGCCATCGCGCAGGCCGAGCCGACCTCGCCCTGGCAGCCGACCTCGGCGCCGGAGATCGAGGCGTTCTTCTTGCACAGGATGCCCACCGCGGCGGCGGCCAGCAGGTAGTCGACGACGTCGCGGTCCTGGGCGTCGGGATTGAACTTCATATAGTAGTGCAGCACCGCCGGGATGATCCCCGCCGCGCCGTTGGTGGGCGCGGTGACCATGCGCCCGCCGGCGGCGTTCTCCTCGTTCACCGCCAGGGCGAACAGGTTGACCCATTCCATGGCGCTGAGGGTCGAGCCGATCACGTTGGGCTTGCCGATCTCCTGCAGGTTGCGGTGCAGGCGCGCGGCGCGGCGTTGCACGTTGAGCCCGCCGGGAAGGATGCCTTCGTTGCGCAACCCGTTGTCGACGCAATCGCGCATCGCCTGCCAGATGCGCCGCAGGCCTTCGCGGATGTCGGTCTCGCTGCGCCAGATGCGTTCGTTGGCCAGCATCAGCTCGGATACCCGCAGGTTGTGGCGCTTGCACAGCAGCAACAGTTCCTCGGCGCTGGAGAAGTCGTAGGGCAGCACCGTGTGGTCCTGGTCGAGCTGTCCCGAGGCGGCCTGTGCCGCATCGACCACGAAGCCGCCACCCACCGAGTAGTAGGTCTCCTGGTGCAGTTCGCCTTGCTCGCCGTAGGCGACCAGGGTCATGGCGTTGGGGTGGTAGGGCAGGTTCTCGTCGAGCAGGCGCATGTCGCGCACCCAGTCGAACGGTACCGCCACGCGGCCGTCCAGTTGCAGCAGGCCGCTATCGAGCAGGGCGGCCATGCGTGGGGCGATCTGGGTCGGGTCGATACGATCCGGCCATTCGCCCATCAGGCCCATGATCACCGCGCGATCGGTGCCGTGGCCGACGCCGGTGGCGGACAGCGAGCCATACAGGCGCACTTCGAGACGCCGCACCGCCGACAGCGCCTGGCGCTGGCGCAGGGCAGCGGTGAACAGCGCGGCGGCGCGCATGGGGCCGACGGTATGCGAACTGGACGGGCCGATACCGATCTTGAAAAGGTCGAACACACTGATAGCCATGCCGGCCTCCGGGATTGCCGCGGCATCCGTGCCTGCGTAGTGGGGGTGGCGGCTCCTCCGCCCGCGATTCCTGCGCATCATCGGGCTTTCCCCGGGGCGGGCCGCATCCGCCACCGACCCGGCCATGTCCAAAAGCGCCGCGTCCGCGCCCGGATCGGGGAACCTCTGCGGCCGAGGGGCGTCTGCACCTGCACGGCGTCGGAATGAGAACGGGCTCGCGCCGCTCCGAAAACGGCATCCGCTGGTCGCCGGCAAAGACCACTATGATTGAATGCGACACAGCGGGTACTGAATGCGACCCCGCCTGCACTGGTTGCGACCCACCCTGTAGGCGACGGATGCGTCCTGTTTCATGATCGTTCACGAATTGCCCGCTGAGGGCCGCTACCGGTCGGCCCGATACAGACAGACCGCCGCGCCCTTCGGGGTAGCGCCGGCGCCTTACCCTGCAGAGGAGTTCGCTATGAAAGGTTGCAAGTCTTGGCTGCTGGCCGTGTCTCTGTGCGCACCGCTGGCAGCCCAGGCCGCGGAGCCCGAATCCTGTGCGTCGGTGCGTTTCGCCGACGTCGGCTGGACCGACATCACAGTGACCACTGCGGTCACCCGCCAGGTCCTCGAGTCCCTCGGCTACAAGACCAAGGTCAATCTGCTCTCGGTGCCGGTGACCTACCGCTCCCTGGCCAACAACGACCTCGACGTATTCCTGGGCAACTGGATGCCCACCATGACCAACGACATCAAGCAGTACGCCGAGAAAGGTACGGTCGAGACACTGCGCGCCAACCTGGAGGGCGCCAAGTACACCCTGGCGGTTCCCCAGTACGTCTACGACGGCGGCCTGCGCAGCTTCGCCGATATCGCGAAGTTCTCCGACAAGCTGGGCAACAAGATCTACGGCATCGAGCCGGGCAACGACGGCAACCGCGTCGCCCAGAGCATGATCGACAAGAACGCCTTCGAACTGGGCAAGTTCAAGTTGGTGGAATCCAGCGAGGCGGGCATGCTCTCGCAGGTGCAGCGGGCCATCCGGCGCAACCAGTGGGTGGTGTTCCTCGGCTGGGAGCCGCACCCCATGAATACCCGCTTCCAGATGAAGTACCTGGAAGGCGGCGACGACTTCTTCGGCCCCAACTATGGCGGCGCGACCATCTACACCAACGTGCGCAAGGGCTACGCCCAGGAGTGCGCCAACGTCGGCCAACTGCTGAAGAACCTCAGCTTCACCCTCGAGATGGAGAACAAGCTGATGGACGCGGTACTCAACGAAAACAAGAAACCCGAGGAAGCCGCTAAGGCCTGGTTGAAGGATCACCCGGAACAGCTGGATGCCTGGCTGGCCGGTGTCACCACGCGCGACGGGCAGCCTGCCGCAGCCGCGGCCAAGCTGGCGTTCGCCAAGTAGGCGACCGGTCGTTCATTTCCCGCTCTTGATGGACCCTGATTATGTTCCTGACTGATCACAAGCTCCCGCTGGGAGAGCAGATCGCCGGTTTCGTCGACTGGCTGACCCTGCATGGCGCATCGTTCTTCGACAAGATCTCCGACACCCTGGAGTTCCTCATCCATGGCGTCACCAACGGCTTGCTCTGGTTCAACCCGTTGGTGCTGATCGCCTTGCTGGTAGGGCTGGTGCATTTCATCCAGCGCAGCTGGGGGCTGACCGTGTTCGCCCTGGCCTCGTTGCTGCTGATCCTCAACCTGGGCTACTGGCAGGAGACCATGGAAACCCTCGCCCAGGTGATATTCGCCACCCTGGTGTGCATCGCCGTGGGCGTGCCGCTGGGCATCGTCGCCGCGCACAAGCCGTGGTTCTACACCGCGCTGCGGCCGTTGCTGGACCTGATGCAGACGGTACCGACCTTCGTCTACCTGATCCCGACCCTGACCCTGTTCGGTCTCGGCGTGGTGCCGGGCCTGATCTCCACGGTGATCTTCGCCGTCGCCGCGCCGATCCGCCTGACCTGCCTGGGTATCCAGGACGTTCCGGCGGAGCTGCTCGACGCCGGCAAGGCCTTCGGCTGCTCGCGCTGGCAACTGCTGACGCGCATCGAGCTGCCGCACGCGATGCCGAGCATCGCCGCCGGCATCACCCAATGCATCATGCTCTCCCTGTCGATGGTGGTGATCGCCGCGCTGGTCGGCGCCGATGGCCTCGGCAAGCCGGTGGTGAACGCGCTGAACACCGCCGACATCTCCCTCGGCTTCGAAGCCGGCCTGGCCATCGTCCTGCTCGCCATCCTGCTCGACCGGGTGTGCAAGCAGCGCGCCGTGAAGGGGAAATAAGCCATGACCGCGATCCGATTCGACCATGTGGACGTCATCTTCGGCACCCACACCAAGGAAGCCCTGAAGCTCCTCGACCAGGGCCTCGGCCGCGCCGAGATCCTCAAGCGCACCGGCCAGGTGCTCGGCGTCGAGGACGCCTGCCTGGACGTCAACCGCGGCGAGATCTGCGTGCTGATGGGACTTTCCGGCTCCGGCAAGTCGAGCCTGCTGCGCTGCATCAACGGCCTGAACAAGGTCAGCCGCGGCAAGCTGCTGATCGAGCACGAAGGTTCGCAGGTGGACATCGCCAACTGCTCGCCGGCGACCCTCAAGGCCATGCGTACCAAGCGCATCGCCATGGTGTTCCAGAAGTTCGCCCTGATGCCCTGGCTGACGGTGGCCGAGAACGTCGGCTTCGGCCTGGAGATGCAGGGCCGCCCGGCCGCCGAGCGGAAGAAGCTGATCGACGAGAAGCTCGAGCTGGTCGGTCTCTCGCAGTGGCGCGACAAGCGTCCCGACTCGCTCTCCGGCGGCATGCAGCAGCGCGTCGGCCTGGCTCGCGCGCTGGCGATGGATGGCGACATCTTGCTGATGGACGAACCGTTCTCGGCCCTCGACCCGCTGATCCGCCAGCAATTGCAGGACGAACTGCTGGTGCTGCAACGGCAACTGCACAAGACCATCGTGTTCGTCAGCCACGACCTCGACGAGGCGCTGAAGATCGGCACCCGCATCGCGATCATGAAGGACGGCCGGATCATCCAGCACGGCAAGCCGGAAGAGATCGTGCTGAGCCCCGCGGACGACTACGTGCGTACCTTCGTCGCCCATACCAACCCGCTCAACGTGCTGTGCGGCCAGAGCCTGATGCGTGGCCTCGACCAGTGCATCCGGCAGAACGACGAGATCTGCTTCGACCAGGGCCGCGACTGCTGGATCGGTCTCAGCGAAGGCGACGTGCTCAAGGGCGCGCGCCAGGGCAGCAACGTCATCGACCTGCAACGCTGGCGCCAGGGCGATCCGGTGGAGAAGCTGCGCCGCGAACCGACCCTGGTGGATGTCAGCATCCGTATGCGCGATGCCCTGCAGATTCGCTACCAGACCGGCCACAAGCTGGTCCTTCAGGAGCAGGACAGGGTGGTCGGGGTGCTCGGCGACAGCGAGCTGTATCACGCGTTGCTGGGCAAGAACCTCGGCTGATCACCCTCGGCCCGCTCGGGGCCGCTGCGAATGCCCGGCGCTGCCGGGCATTCGCGTTTACCCTCCGCGCTTTTTCCGCCTGCTCTTCCTGTCCCACACTCCTGCGCGTCGGTTCCTGCGGCATGCGCCGGGCGCCGGGTGGCAGAAAAGAAAGGCCCGGCGAAACGCCGGGCCAAGTACGCACCTGATTGGCGAGGGCGCCCTAGCGGCGCCGGGTTCAGGTCTGGGGCTGGGTTGGCGCCGGCACCGGCTGGTAGGTGCGGCGGTCGCCGACCTGGGCCTCGTAGTCGGCGCGCATGGCCTTGTGCAGGCCGAACATGAACAGGATCAGCACCGCCGAGAACGGCAGCCCGGCGAGCACCACGACGGTTTGCATCGCCGTGAAGTTACCGGCGAACAGCAGGCCGATGGTGACTAGCGTGACGACGGCCGACCAGAGGATACGCAGCCAGTTCGGCGCGTCCTCGTCCAGCTCGCCGCCGCTGCGCGAGAGATTGGCCAGCATCACCGAGCCGGAATCCGCCGGGGTGAGGAACAGCACGAAGCCGACGAAGATCGACAGGCCGATGACGATCTTCGACAGCGGATAGTGTTCCAGCAGCAGGTAGATCGACATCGACGGCTGTTCCAGCGCGGCCTTGCCCAGGTCGGTCGCGCCGTGGTTCATCACCAGGTCCAGGGCGCTGTTGCCGAATACCGACAGCCAGGCCAGGGTGAAGCCCAGCGGGATCAGCAGCACCCCGCAGACCAGTTCGCGCACGCTGCGACCGCGGGAGATGCGGGCGATGAACATACCGACGAAGGGCGCCCAGGAAATCCACCAGGCCCAGTAGAACAGGGTCCACAGGCCCAGCCATTCCTCGCTCTTGCCGGCGCCGGCACCGGTGTAGACGTAGAGGTCGAAGGTCTTCAGCACCAGGCCGTCGAGATAGTCGCCGAGGTTCTGTACGAAGCCGTTGAGCAGTTCCAGGGTCGAACCGCAGACCAGCACGAACAGCAGCAGCGAGCTGAACAGCACGATATTCAGGTTGGACAGCCGGCGGATGCCTTTCTCGACACCGGAGACCGCCGCCAGGGTGGCGACCAGGCTCATCGCCAGGATCACCGCCAGCAGGGTGCCTTTGCTGTGCGGCATGCCGGTCAGGTACTCGAGACCGGACGACACCTGCAAGGCGCCGATGCCCAGGTTGGTCACCAGCCCGAGAAGGGTGACGAAGATGCCGAAGCAATCCACCGCATGGCCCGCGGCGCCTTTCACCCAGCGCTCGCCGAGGATCGGATAGAGCGCCGAGCGCAACGCCAGCGGCTGGCGATGGCGGTAGGCGAAATAACCGACGGCGAGGCCGACCAGGGCATAGATCGCCCAACCGTGCAGGCCCCAGTGGAGGAAGGTCAGTTGCAGCGCCTGGCGCGCCGCCTGAGGGCTGCCGGGAACGCCTTCGGGTGGATGGTAGAGGTGGTCGATCGGCTCGGATGCGGCGAAGTAGAGCAGCGAGATGCCGATCCCGGAGGAGAACAGCATGCCGGCCCAGGCGCCGTAGCTGAAGTCCGGCTTTTCATGCTCCTCGCCGAGCTTGAGGGTGCCGAAGCGCGAGAAGGCCACCCAGGCGACGAAGAACAGGTAGGCGCCGATGGCCAGCATGTAGTACCAGCCGAAGCTGTGCGACAGCCACGCCTGGATGCGGCCGAGCAAGGCTCCGGCGCTGTCGGGATAGAGGATGAGGGCGGCGGTCAGAACCAGGATCAGTGCGGTCGAGCCGAAGAACACGATCGGATTCAGACGTACCTGCTCGTTTGTTTTTATTGGCGAAGCAGTACTCATTGGAGGATGACCCCATGGCAGTGAAAGCATGGCGGCTTATGGCCGCGGACTACAGACACAGCATTGCCACCCCACTTGAAGCCCGGATTCTGCGATCCTTGGCGGACTTCGGCGACGAGGTGATGAACGGCGCGGGCCAGGTTGCACGCAGGCTGGGAGCCGCTCATGGACGCCGAGCTTATTCTTAGTTGATTGAACGTTCAATAAAAACAAAATAGACTGGCCACCAATGACGTCGGTCGGTGCCCGCACGCACCCATCGACGAGAGGAGATAGCAATGCCCAAGGTCGGTATGCAGCCCATCCGCCGCTCGCAACTGATTCACGCCACCCTGGAGGCGGTCGATCAGGTCGGCATGGGAGACGCCAGCATCGCCCTGATAGCCCGCCTGGCTGGTGTTTCCAACGGCATCATCAGCCACTACTTCCAGGACAAGAACGGCTTGCTGGAAGCGACCATGCGGCACCTGCTCAGCGCCTTGAGCAAGGCCGTACGCGAACGCCGCGCGGCGCTCTACGACGACAGTCCGAGGGCGCACCTGCGAGCCATCGTCGAAGGCAACTTCGACGACAGCCAGGTCAATGGTCCGGCGATGAAGACCTGGCTGGCGTTCTGGGCGACCAGCATGCACCAGCCGGCACTGCGTCGATTGCAGCGGGTCAACGACCATCGCCTGTATTCGAACCTGTGCTACCAGTTCCGCCGCCAGCTCTCGGCGGACGACGCCCGCGCCGCGGCACGCGGCCTGGCGGCCCTGATCGACGGCCTGTGGTTGCGTGGCGCGCTGACCGGCGACGCCTTCGATACCGACGAGGCCCTGAACATCGCTTACGACTACCTCGACCAGCAGTTGGCAAAACAGTCGGGGTAGGGACGAAAACCCCCGCGGCGCCGCCTTGCGCCTGCGATACCGATAAGAGAGGACTGCAACATGGCCCGATTCGAAGAACAGAAGCTCTACATTGGCGGTCGCTACGTGGAGGCCAGCAGTGGCGCCACCTTCGAGACCATCAACCCGGCCAACGGCGAAGTGCTCGCCAAGGTCCAGCGGGCTTCCAGGGAAGACGTCGAGCGGGCCGTGCAGAGCGCCGTCGAGGGGCAGAAGGTGTGGGCGGCGATGACCGCCATGCAGCGCTCGCGCATTCTCCGTCGCGCCGTCGACATCCTCCGCGAGCGCAACGACGAACTGGCTGCCCTGGAAACCCTGGATACCGGCAAGCCGCTGGCGGAAACCCGCTCGGTGGACATCGTCACCGGCGCCGACGTGCTCGAGTACTACGCCGGCCTGGTCCCGGCCATCGAAGGCGAGCAGATTCCCCTGCGCGAAACCAGTTTCGTCTACACCCGCCGCGAGCCGCTGGGCGTGGTCGCCGGCATTGGCGCCTGGAACTACCCGGTGCAGATCGCCCTGTGGAAATCCGCCCCGGCCCTCGCTGCCGGCAACGCGATGATCTTCAAGCCCAGCGAAGTCACCCCGCTGACGGCCCTCAAGCTGGCCGAGATCTACACCGAGGCCGGCGTGCCGGACGGCGTGTTCAACGTGCTCACCGGCAGCGGACGCGAAGTCGGCCAGTGGCTGACCGAGCACCCGCTGATCGAGAAGATCTCCTTCACCGGTGGCACCTCCACCGGCAAGAAAGTCATGGCCAGTGCTTCCAGCTCGTCGCTGAAGGAAGTGACCATGGAGCTGGGCGGCAAGTCCCCGCTGATCATCTTCCCCGACGCAGACCTCGACCGCGCCGCCGACATCGCCGTCATGGCCAACTTCTTCAGCTCCGGCCAGGTCTGCACCAACGGCACCCGGGTGTTCATCCACCGTTCCCAGCAGGCCCGCTTCGAAGCCAAGATACTGGAGCGCGTGCAGCGCATCCGTCTCGGCGACCCGCAGGACGAGAACACCAACTTCGGCCCGCTGGTCAGCTTCCCGCACATGGAAAGCGTGCTCGGCTACATCGAGTCCGGCAAGGCGCAGAAGGCTCGCCTGCTGTGCGGCGGCGAGCGTGTGACCGATGGAGCGTTCGGCAATGGCGCCTACGTCGCGCCGACCGTGTTCACCGATTGCAGCGACGACATGACCATCGTCCGCGAGGAAATCTTCGGCCCGGTGATGAGCATCCTGGTCTATGACGACGAAGACGAGGCGATCCGCCGCGCCAACGATACCGAGTACGGCCTCGCCGCCGGCGTCGTGACCCAGGACCTGGCCCGCGCCCACCGCGCCATCCATCGCCTGGAAGCCGGCATCTGCTGGATCAATACCTGGGGCGAGTCGCCGGCGGAAATGCCGGTCGGCGGTTACAAGCAATCCGGTGTCGGTCGCGAGAACGGTCTCACCACCCTGGCTCATTACACTCGCATCAAGTCCGTGCAAGTGGAGCTGGGCGACTACGCCTCGGTGTTCTGAGCCTCGACGCAGCGCTCGAACCCCTAACCAGGCCGGTCCCAGGCAACGCTCCCTGACACCGGCCATTCCGAACTTCCAGACACCGGCGCGCCAGCGTCGCGGCCGGTGTCATGCCGAGAAAAGAGGAAGGCCTGCATGTCCCAGGAATTCGACTACATCATCATCGGAGCCGGCTCTGCCGGTAACGTACTCGCTACCCGCCTCACCGAAGATGCCGACGTCAGCGTCCTGCTGCTCGAAGCCGGCGGTCCCGACTACCGCTTCGACTTCCGCACCCAGATGCCGGCGGCCCTTGCCTTCCCGCTGCAGGGGCGGCGCTACAACTGGGCCTACGAGACCGACCCCGAGCCCTACATGAACAACCGCCGCATGGAGTGCGGTCGCGGCAAGGGCCTGGGCGGCTCCTCGCTGATCAACGGCATGTGCTACATCCGCGGCAACGCCCTGGACTTCGACGGCTGGGCCAAGGAGCCGGGCCTCGAGGACTGGAGCTACCTCGACTGCCTGCCGTACTTCCGCAAGGCGGAAACCCGGGACATCGGTCCCAACGACTACCATGGCGGCGACGGCCCGGTCAGCGTGACCACGCCGAAGGCCGGCAACAACCCGCTGTTCCATGCGATGGTCGAGGCCGGCGTGCAGGCCGGCTACCCGCGAACCGATGACCTCAACGGCTACCAGCAGGAAGGCTTCGGCCCCATGGACCGGACCGTCACCCCGGAGGGCCGTCGCGCCGCCACCGGGCGCGGCTACCTGGACCAGGCCCGCGGCCGGCCCAACCTGACCATCGTCACCCACGCCCTGAGCGACCGCATCCTGTTCAGCGGCAAGCGCGCCATCGGCGTCTCCTACCTGGTGGGCAACGGCGACAACCCGGTCACCGCCCACGCCCGCCGCGAAGTATTGGTGTGCAGCGGCGCGATCGCCTCGCCGCAATTGCTGCAACGCTCCGGCGTCGGCCCGGCGGCCCTGCTGCGCGACCTGGACATCCCGGTGGTGCATGACCTGCCGGGCGTCGGCGCCAACCTGCAGGATCACCTGGAACTCTACCTGCAGTACGCCTGCAAGCAGCCGGTGTCGATCTACCCGGCGACCAAATGGTGGAACCAGCCGGCCATCGGTGCCCAGTGGCTGTTCCTCGGCAAGGGCCTCGGCGCCAGCAACCAGTTCGAGGCCGGCGGCTTCATCCGAACCCGCGAAGCGTTCGAATGGCCGAACATCCAGTTCCATTTCCTCCCGGTGGCGATCAACTACAATGGCAGCAAGGGCGTGCAGGAGCACGGCTTCCAGGCGCACATGGGCTCGATGCGCTCGCCGAGCCGCGGGCGCATCCACCTGAAGTCCAGGGACCCGCGCCAGCATCCGAGCATCCTGTTCAACTACATGTCCCACGAGCAGGACTGGCAGGAGTTCCGCGACGGCATCCGGCTGACCCGCGAGATCATGAACCAGCCGGCGCTGGACCCCTATCGGGGCCGCGAGTTGAGCCCAGGGGTGAACGTGCAGTCGGACGCCGAACTCGACGAGTTCATCCGCAACCATGCTGAGACCGCTTTCCACCCATCCTGTTCGTGCAAGATGGGCAGCGACGACATGGCGGTGGTCGATGGCCAGGGACGGGTCCATGGCATGGAAGGACTGCGAGTGGTGGATGCGTCGATCATGCCGCTGATCATCACCGGCAACCTCAATGCCACCACCATCATGATGGCCGAGAAGATCGCCGACAGGATCCGCGGTCGCCAGCCGCTGCCGCGCAGCACGGCGAAGTACTACGTGGCCGGGGATGCGCCGGTACGCGGCAACCCCGTGCGGGCCTGAGGAACGCGCAAACAAGAACGCCGGCGATAGCCGGCGTTCCTGCGTCTAGCCCCGGCGTGGCGGGACCGGGCGGGTGCGCCCGCTGCCATCGATGGCGACGAACACGAACACCGCCTCGGTGACTTTGCGCCATTCGCTGGACAGCGGGTCGTCGCTCCACACCTCGACCAGCATGCGGATCGAGCTGCGGCCGACTTCCAGGGTCTGGGTATAGAAGGAAAGCTGGGCACCTACCGCGACCGGCACCATGAAGGCCATGCGGTCGATGGCGACGGTGGCGATACGGCCGCCGGCGATCTTGCTGGCCATGGCGGTTCCCGCCAGGTCCATCTGGGATACCAGCCAACCGCCGTAGATATCGCCGAAACCGTTGGTTTCGCGCGGCAGCGCGGTAATCTGCAAGGCCAGGTCTCCCTGGGGAATGGGGTCTTCTTGTTCAAGCTCGATCATAGGTAAGGGCCTCGTGCCCCCCGGATTTCTTGTTCAAGCGCGGTTTAGGGGAAAACTCTCCCAAAACGCCTGCCGGTGCAAGGTCTTGGGACAGCTTTCAGAGGCGCCCGGGCATTATATAGAGGAGTAGGGCAGCCGACGACCGCCCGGTTCTCTCTTCGACCGACTGTGTGGACATTCGTCGATTTGCTATGGTTTCGCTCCTGCGTCCCCGGGTCGCAGGTCGACACGCCTGCCGGTCGAACCCCGCTCATGCTTGCTGAACGAATAAAGAGAACAATCCCGACATGCCATCCGCGAATGCTCCCGAGGCGCCGGCCCAGCGTCCATTGACCCGCAGCGACTACAAGACCCTGTCCCTCTCCGCCCTGGGTGGAGCGCTGGAGTTCTACGACTTCATCATCTTCGTGTTCTTCGCCACCGTGGTCGGCAAGCTGTTCTTCCCGGCGGACATGCCGGAATGGCTGCGTCAGCTGCAAACCTTCGGCCTGTTCGCCGCCGGCTACCTGGCGCGGCCGCTGGGCGGCGTGATCATGGCCCACTTCGGCGACCTGCTCGGGCGCAAGCGCATGTTCACCCTGAGCATCTTCATGATGGCGGTGCCGACCCTGATCATGGGCCTGCTTCCGACCTACGCGCAGATCGGCATCTGGGCGCCCCTGGCGCTGCTCCTGCTGAGGGTGATCCAGGGCGCCGCGATTGGCGGGGAGGTGCCGGGGGCTTGGGTCTTCGTCGCCGAGCATGTACCGGCACGGCATGTCGGTTATGCCTGCGGGACGCTGACTTCCGGCCTGACGGCGGGCATCCTGCTGGGCTCGCTGGTGGCTACTGCGATCAATAGCTTCTATAGCGCGACAGAGGTGCAGGACTACGCCTGGCGGATTCCCTTCCTGCTCGGCGGGGTGTTCGGCCTGTTCTCGGTCTACCTGCGCCGCTGGCTGCACGAGACGCCGGTATTCGCCGAGCTGCAGCAGCGCAAGGCGCTGGCAGAGGAAGTGCCGTTGAAAGCGGTGGTCCGCGATCATCGTGGCGCCGTCCTGGTGTCGATGCTGCTGACCTGGGTGCTGTCGGCCGCGATCGTGGTGGTCATCCTGATGACCCCTACCGTGCTGCAGAGCGTATACGGCTTCGATGCCGCCACGGCGCTCAAGGCCAACAGCCTGGCGATCGTCTGCCTGACCCTTGGCTGCATCGTCGCCGGGCGCATGGCGGATCGTTACGGCGCGGGACTGACTTTCGTTGCCGGTAGCGTGCTGCTGGCGCTGGTGTCCTGGAGCTTCTACGGCAACCTCAAGGCCCACCCGGACTGGCTCTTTCCTTTATATGCACTGACCGGCTTCTTCGTCGGCATCGTCGGCGCCGTTCCCTACGTGATGGTCAATGCGTTCCCACCGGTTGTGCGTTTCTCCGGCCTGTCCTTTTCCTACAACCTGGCCTACGCCATCTTCGGTGGGCTGACGCCGATGGCGGTGGCCCTGCTGCTCAAGCAGAGCCCGATGGGGCCGGCTTACTACGTGGTCACTCTGTGCCTGGTCGGCTTCCTCGTCGGGCTCTACCTGCTGGCGCAGAAAAAGCCGGCTGGCGAGGCGGTTTCGGTGGGCTGAAAGCGCTTCCGGCGGTTATTTGAATTATTTTTGAAATAATCGTTGACGCCAGTTTCTATCTCCCTATAATGCGCACCACTCCCGGCGACGACGAAGAGTAAATGCTTGAAAATCAAGGATTTACGGATTCTCTCCCAGGGGTGGTGAAGCGCTCCGGCAGGTTGTCCG
>Ga0247725_1000437_pt1 | contig 31698 bp, 22 predicted proteins | sample OKSTACKMCFT3sol_FD_183021 | JGI IMG/M metagenome (GOLD analysis project Ga0247725, IMG submission 183021) | Subsurface sediment microbial communities from gas well in Oklahoma, United States - OK STACK MC-FT3-sol | ecosystem: Environmental > Terrestrial > Deep subsurface > Rock core/Sediment...
TGACCAGTACTCGTCTGTTAACATTGTTCTGGGCATGATGGGTTGTCATGGTTAGTTTTTGGCGAAAGTAATTATACCAGCCCATCATGCTGTCTAATAATCCATCACGAAAGATCAACAAGCCCTAATTTTATCTGAATTTTTATTGAGAGTTTTGTCATGAAATTCAGAAGAATATAGATTTAAAGTGGTTTTATAGGTCTGATTTGTATTTAAGTCAAGAGTAAGTTTTTTGAAATTTAGTTTCAAATTTTCCTCTCTGTAAAAAAATTAGCTTGAGCTTTTCGAGATAAGCGCCACAGCTCCATGTAGGTATTAGTAGTATTAATAATAAATTACATGGGGGTTCATTGATCTGAGGAATAGCAATCGGAGAAATGAACAATGAGTAATAGAAATATCAGTCTTGAAGAATCAGGGGTTTACAAAGGAATCGAAGTGTATTCTAAGAGGGGCCCTTTAATATCGGAGTATATGGATTGCATGATAAGAGTTCTGGATAACTCTTTGATGCAACATCATCGAACATTGGCGGTGAGGTTTGATTTGAGGTTGCCTAAGTATTTTAAATATTTTGATGCATCGATAATGTCAAAGTTCTTTGCATCTCTGAAAAGTAAGATTGCATATGATCTGCATAGAAAAGAAATGAGAGGTACTAGAGTTCATAAATGTAATTTACGATATTTTTGGGTGAAGGAACAGTCAACAGCAGATTTACCACATTTTCATGTCGTTGTATTTTTAAACTACAACACATATATGGGATTAGGGAATTATGAATCTGATAGCAACAATAATATTGCGTCCAGAATTAAATCAGCTTGGGCCAGTGCACTATCTATATCTGCAAAAGCTGCTGGGCCATTAGTTCACTTCCCTGAAAAATGCCAATACAAGTTATTTTCTTCATCTGCTAATTTCGAGGAAACAAAAAATAAACTGATATACCGCATGAGTTATCTTGCAAAGCTCGAGTCTAAAAGCTTTGGCTTGAGGCAGCGGAACGTTGGGTATAGTCTGAACTGAATTTTAACGCCTTTCTAAGATAATATGTGCTTGAAGAATTGTCGAATGATGAGGATAACGGGGGGCTCTTGCCCCCCTCAACCTATGTGGCTGTTTGACTATCGATCAACCGGTTGGAGGTCTAAGTCGCTTGTATAGTAAGCGTGTTCGCCTTGCTCATCTCTCCAATAAATTAAGTTCATGTGGTCTGATTGCTCAAGGCCTTTTTCTATTGAGTCCGCCAGAAGTTTTGCCTGTTCAATTACTGGTTTGTGTGCTTCACCAGACTCAGATGCGCTCCTTTTAAAGGTTGAGGCTTTGTTCTCTAAATCTTTGTATTCGCTCCTATTCCATATCTTTCGGCTAAACCAGCCCATTGAGTCGACTACCTTACCCAGGGAGCTGCCGATGTCCTCTAAAATTGAACTTGTTTCGGTTATTTCGTTCCATAGATCTCGGTAGTCATTTACTTTCTTTTCCAAACGCTCAGTTTCATATTTCAAATAGCCCGGATTTTCCTGTAGCGTCAGTCGAAGCTGCATAAGCTCAATTCTTAAATCCAGCATGGACAGAACTATCGAAAAGTACGAGTCATTTTTCTTAAAGCTGAGATCATCACCCGAGGCGGACCTGCTTACGCCTTGAGCTCGAAACAGAAACTGATAGCGCTCGAATATTGGATTCACCTTATCTTCAATCAGGGCAAGTTTAATAATCATGTCCTTGGTAAATCGGTTACACACAGAAAACTGATGCTCCAGCTCCTCAAGTCTATTTGCTGCAGAGATGATTTCACCGACATAAGTTGCCTCAGTCCTTTGGATCAACCTGTGAATGGATTTTTCGATTTGATCCAATCTTTTGTGTATCTTGGAGAATTGGTTAAGCATCATTATTGACGTTATAGCTTGGAAGGCCAGTAGTGGAGCAATGACAGGCATGATTGCACCTGCAACAGGAATAAATGGTGCTTGTGCAACGATACCACCAGCTCCCATTACCGCGCTGCCAACTCCGTTACCAATCGCCATCAAAGTAGCTGGGTTTGCGGTGGCTACGAATAAATTACCTGACATAGCCGCGCTAATCCCAAGAGCTCCTGTGCCAGATCCTATGAGAGTGAGCATTGACCCTGGAGCCAATGCCCCACCAGTTTTGATATGGTCGCCTTCTAACGCATAATTCTCTTGAAATTTCTTTAAGATGTCATCTCTACAGACGCCATTAAAAGAGAGTAATGCGCCTGTTGTTTCGCCGCGCTCATTTTTGTATGTTCTGACGTGAACACCATTTTTCTTTTTAAAAAACATCCTTTTACCTCGCCATTTGTCTTTTGGTCAAGCTATGCATTAGCGGCCAGCCGCTAATGCATTTACTACTGAAACTAGTGAGTACCAGCATTCCACTTGCATTCATTAGTAATACTACGATTTTTTTAAATCTCCAAGTCTATGAAATCCCTGTCTATATCCTCCTGCGTGATCCCTATGTATCTCAGCGTTACGCCTTCAGCGCTGTGCCTTAACATTTTCATTACCCTCGCAATATCCTTCGTTGATTTATATAAGTGATATCCCCGTGTTTTTCGCATTGAGTGAGTGCCCAGCGCTATACCCACATCTTCGCCAATAAGAGCAAAAGCCCTGCTAACGTAACGACGTGAGAGTGGGGCAGGCGGTAAATTACCTGCCCGTTGGTTTCGAAATGATTGGAATAGATAAGTGTGGTCTGGGTGTTCAGTCCTGATCCTGTGGATAATCTCAATAGTTTTCTGATTGAGCTTAATATTTGCAACCTTACCGGTTTTTCCTCCTTTTAATAGCAATCTGTCGGACTGGATGTCTGAAAATCTGATCGACAACAAATCTGTGATTCTCAGCGCCAGGTTTAACCCTACATTCCAGATATCCGCCATTTGTTGTCCGTAATGCCGTTCGAGCAGGTAGCTGATTAGCTTTACGGTATCCAAACTTTTGACTGCATGAACCTCTGCCATGGCCAACTTCCTTTTTTTACTCAAAACTGAAAATTGAGAACTTGAAGTAGGTTTTCAAAATAGAAATCGCGACATATAAGGCTTCCCAAGTTCCCAAAAGGCTATTTTGGGAACCTGAGGTTTATGCCGTTTTTCATGGATTCGAAAACTTACTATTTGGGCTTAAAGCAGCCCACGTTCAGCGAATGAAACAGCGGTTTCACCAACAACAATGTGGTCCAGCACTTTTACATCGATTAATGCCAAAGCGTCTGTTAGTCGTTTGGTGATCCGTTTATCAGCTTCTGATGGTTCTGCTACACCAGATGGATGGTTATGGGCAAAGATCACAGCACCAGCATTATGTTCCAGTACCAGCTTCACTACTTCACGCGGGTAAACCGGAGCAGCATCGATTGTGCCGAAGAACAGCTCAATGAACTCGATTAACCGATGTTGGTTGTCTAACAACATAATTGCGAATACCTCACGCTCATGATGCGCCATGCGATATTTCAAATAATCCTTGGTTGCATCAGGATTGGTAAACGCATCTTTGCGAGCATATTTCTTTGCGATCAGCGTAGCTGCTTTATCCAGTACCTCTAAAGCTGCAACTGACCATTTAACCGTATCAGTGGTGGTTGTTTTTTGTGTCATGGTATATCTCCTTAAGGCATCTATTTGCGTATGCACATAGGTGATATAGGTTTGAAATTTTGTTCATTCTCAGGCGCTGGTGCTGGGTGTCTAAGAGGTTTGAGGCGTTGGACAGTTAATGGCAAAAGAGTAATAAAAAAATACAGAGGGAACACATGGTCTGGATAAATAAGAGGACCTGACCATGAAACTGATTAAATTAAAAGCTGTAATGGATTGCACCGGCCTGGCACGCTCTACCGTTTATAAGTTTATTGCAGAAGGACGTTTTCCAAAGCCAGTAAAGCTTGGAGTAAGGATGGTGGCCTGGGTAGAGAGTGAAATACAAGAGTGGATCCAAGAGAAAATTGAAGCAAGAACTACGTGAAGTCATAGGTGTATTAGTCGGACTTGAATTGATTTTGAGCAGATAAATTTCATTTCAACTAAAAAAAGTGGTTATAAATTGAAATTCTGTTACGGTTGTAGAAAATTTTAAGATGTATGCCAAACGGCCTAGTCTGTAACCGACTCTCAATGTGAGGATAAACCATGATCCGCTGCCACCTTGCTCGGCTGATGGGCGAGCATAAAATGCGAATAAGTGATGTGATAAGAGAGACGGGGTTGAGTCGAAATACTATTACACTGCTTTATAAAGAAGATGCGCAGAAATTAGATTTACTCGCACTCGATAAGTTATGTGAATTTTTTGGTTGTGGGGTTAGCGATATTTTAGAGCGGATACCTTCAAAAGAAAGACAGGTAAATTGAGAGGTCCTTTTAAGTGAGAACAGTTAAAGGTCTTGCCGCTCTAAAAGAGCTAATTTTTGAATTTCCAGAAGCAACGAACTTAATAAGTAAATCACCCAACCAGGCTGATTTATTAGCAGTTTTAATGAGATAAAAATGACTAAAAACGACCATACCAAACAAGATGTGCTTGCCATAGAAGATGGCATGATGCTGGATTATTTAACGAACAATCCTATCAAAGAAACACCCAAGGAACTGGTTCGTCAGAAAACCTTAAGGGCGTTATTCCATGAATATGGCATTAGTGCTGAGGATATGGCGCTGGATTTCAGTACTACCGTAGGTGGCAAAAAGAAAAAAATAGATATCGCCATCTTCGAGCATGGTGCAAAGCACACCCCCGAAAATATTCGCCGCATCGTAATGTGCGATATAGGACCCAAAAAAGGTAAAAAATCTGCAGTAAAAATGCGAGACCATGACCAAGCTCAGAAAGATCTTCAGTTAATGGAGGATATGATGCGTGAGCAGGTTGGAGACCAATACCTATTGGCTAAGTGTCACTGGGGGCTTTGGACTAACGGTATAGAATTCTTCTTTGTTGAAAAAGAAGAATCACGTTTTGACACAAAATTTAAACCTGTAGGTGATTGGCCCCTGGCTGATGAAACACTCGGCAGTAGAGATGTTGCCTCCAACGCACAGCTAAGAACTGCGGATCGAGAAATGTTACTTACAGCATTTCGCCGTTGTCACAATTTTATCCACGGTAACGAAGGGATGCCTAAAGATGCTGCATTTTGGCAGTTCTTGTACCTTATTTTCTCCAAAATGTACGATGAGCGTATTGGCAATCGAGACCGAGAGTTCTGGGCCTCACCTACAGAACAATTTGACGACGATGGTCGCAAGAGAATTAGAGCCCGAATTAACCCGTTATTTGAAAAGGTGAAGAAAGCCTACCCTGAGATCTTCTCAGGTAATGAAGAAATTACATTGTCTGACCGAGCTCTTGCATTCATGGTGTCTGAACTGGCCAAGTACGATTTTACCCGAACTGAAATGGACGCCAAAGGCGCTGCCTATCAAGAGGTGGTAGGTGATAACCTTCGTGGTGACCGTGGTCAGTATTTTACTCCGCGCGGTGCGATTAAACTCATTGTAGAGATGATGGCACCGCAACCACATGAAAAAGTGCTGGATCCATCATGCGGTACCGGTGGATTTCTTGAGCAAACCTTAAGCTATATCAACAAGCAATTGCATGAAGAAGAGAAAGTTAAGTTAGGTGCGGAGACCACAGAAGAATTTATTTCCATCCAACAGCGTATAAAGAAATTTGCGGAAAATAACTTATTTGGTTGTGACTTTGACCCCTTCTTGTGTCGTGCTTCACAAATGAACGTGGTCATGGCAAGTAATGCCATGGCTAACATTTATCACATGAACTCATTGGAATATCCGCACGGACATTTAAAAGGTGTAGAACCAGCTAAAACCAAGATCCCAGTTGGTGATTCAAGCGGTAAAGACGGCAGCATTGATGTCATCTTAACTAACCCGCCATTTGGTTCAGATATTCCGGTTACCGATAAACAAATTCTCGAACAATACGACCTTGCCTATGTTTGGGAGCGCACTGAAAATGGTGGCTTTAGAAAAACAAATCGTCGTAAAGATGCGGTATCACCTGAAATTCTGTTTATCGAGCGCTGTGTTCAGTGGCTTAAGCAAGGTGGCCGTATGGGGATCGTATTACCCGATGGCATTTTAGGTAACCCCGGTGACGAATATATTCGCTGGTGGTTGATGCAAGAGTGCTGGGTGCTTGGTTGTGTCGACTTACCGGTAGAGTCATTTATCGTTGAAGCTAACGTAAATATCTTAACTAGCCTGTTGTTCTTAAAAAAGAAAACCGAAAGAGAAAAAGATGCTATCGCCATCGGCGGAGAGCCTGAATACCCAGTATTTATGGCGGTTGCAGAGAAAGTTGGTTTTGACCGTCGTGGCGCAACCCTGTACGAGCGTCACCCAGATGGTGAAGAAAAAGTTATTGAAACAGAAGTGGAAGAGCGAATTCGTATAAACGGCCAAAATGTGGTTCGCAAGCTGATGCGCCGCAGCAAAATTTTAGATGACGATCTACCTAAAATTGCTCAAGCATGGAAAGAGTTCCGTGCAAATAATCCGGAGCCCTCGGTATGATCACGCGAATAGAAGCATACCGATATCGATGTTTCAACAAACTAGATTTAGAACTTGCGCATCTTCATGTCTTTGCCGGTTCAAATGGTTCTGGGAAGACAACGCTGTTAGATATACCTGCTTTGATAGGGGATATCTTGATGGTTAGTGATATTAACGATGCTTTCTTTAAGCCTATGAATAGCCGAGAAAGAGCCAGAGCAGATAGCCCTAAAGAGCTTGTTCATAAACTAAAGGGAGATAACTTTACTTTAGTTTTAGAAGCTGATATCCCAGAGCAGCAGCAAATTTTGCTAGAACTAGTTGGTCCTGCAAGGTTCAGGTCTGAGCCGGAAAAGCGCAGTAATACCATTCGCTATGAACTATCAATTGGCATTGTGGAAGACAAGCTGGAAGTGAAAGAAGAGCATTTGATGCTCTTTAATAAGAACGACCGAGTGGCTCATGGTGGTGAGATCCAAGGCGGACGATTTAATAATAAAAACGTTTTCCAAATCATTGAAAGATCGAATAGACAGAAAGCTGTTTTTTCACCTGAGTGGGCAGATAAAAGACAAAATAAAGATATTGAGTTTGCTCTTCAAAATGAGAGAACTGCCTTTGCTTCTATGCCTGCAGACAGTATTGATTTTCCAGCAGCGTTTTGGTTCCTAGAGTTCTTAAAAACGGGCTCGCACTGTTATGAGCCACAATGGCCTGCGATGCGTATGGCGGCCTCGCCAAGATATAAAAACACCTTTAAATCAGATGGTAGTAGCTTGCCTTGGCAAGTGCATGCCTTGCAGGAGCGAGATGCTGAAGGTTTAAACGAATGGCTTGAGTTGGTAAAAATGGCGCTACCATCAATCGCTAAAATTGAAGCCAAACAACGTATCGATGATAGCTATTGTTACCTAGAGGTCACCTACCGCAACGGTATGACGGTGCCTTCCAGTGGTTTGTCGCACGGTACTCTGCATATCTTGGCGTTAACCATTATTCCGTATCTTCAAAATGCACCCAAGATCATCACCTTAGAAGAGCCGGAAAACGGTATTCATCCTAAAGCAATAGATGCGGTGTTAGAAGCACTAAAACTCACCTCTGATACGCAGCTGTGGCTGTCAACGCACTCGCCTGTTGTGCTCGCCAATACCGAAGTAGAGCAAATTATCACGATGCGCTTTAACCAAGACGGCGCAACAGAAGTATTAAAAGGCCATGAACACCCCCGCCTAAAAACATGGAAGGGAGAAGTGGATTTAGGGACCCTATTTGCGGCCGGAGTGTTGGAATAATCATGAGAGATATTGTTTTTTTAGTGGCCGACGGTGAAATGCAAGCTACCGTAGAAGGCTTTTTTGAAAATACGGCGTTTGATACACGATTACAATGCGCTAGATTTGAGTTTGATACTAAACAAGATTTAATCAAACATCCTGGCAAGGATCCTGGTGTGTATCAAAATGGCCATTACCTACTACAAAGATTTATCGATAGCCACAAATACGCTGTTGTTATGGTCGATTTTGCTTTTAATGATAATCTTCAAAGAATGGATTACCAGCAGTTCTGTGAAGCAATTAAAGCCAATATGCGCGCAGCAGGTTGGCCAGACGATCGTTTTTTTGTCATGGCAATAAACCCAGAGCTTGAAGTGCTGATGTGGCAAGCTGATACCAGTCGTATCGAGTACATTTTTGATTATTCAAGAGAAAGAGAAGGCATTAGTCTGAGAGATTGGTTGCAGCGAAGAAACCTTTGGAATGCCGAAGAGCTAAAACCTTTCGACCCCAAATTAGCGATTAACATAGCTTGCAGTCAACGCTGGGGACGTAAGAAGACACACTCACTATTGTTTAAGCGCATTGCGAAGGAAGTGTCTTTTCGTGCTTGTGAAGATGCGTCCTTTAATGGTTTATTGCAACAGATCCAGACTTGGTATCCGAGGGTTTACGGATGATAGTGAAAACAATTACATCAAAAAACATTATTGATGAAAAAATGCGGCTTGATTGCAGCCCATATATGACATCGGCTTTTGAGGCTAGGGCAGCTATTTTAAAAATTAATGTTAAAAAGCAGCCTTTAGGTGAAATAGCAACCATATACAAGGGAAAGCAGTTAAAGAGAATCTTTGTCGATAAAGGTAATGGTGTAGGCTTTCTTAATACAAGTAATATGCTTCATATGCACTTATTTAATTTGCCTTATTTATCTTCGGAGATCGCACATACGGATAAGAAATGCTTTGTTAATAAGAGAGATATTCTTGTAAGTGCAGCAGGAAGTATTGGAAGGATGTCTTATATCTCCGGTGATATGGAAAATTTGTTTGCATGTGGTGATATTATTAAGGTCACGGTAGATGATTCTAAAGTATTGCCAGGTTATGTTTATGCACTAATGAATGGAAGGTTTGGTAAGCCAATTATTCAGATGGGAACCTATGGTTCCATTATTCAACATCTTGATGTTAAAGATCTTGCTAAGTTTAGTGTTCCAATAGTTTCAAAAGATGTTGAGAACTTAGCCAATGATTTTATGGAGAAGTCGATACAGCTTTATGAAGAATCGTCAAATTTGCTTGCAGAGTTGGTTCGTAGAATAGATGCCCCTTATCATGAAGAATTATCAAGCGAATCCAAGTGTACAGTTATTAAATCTACTGACTTGTTAAAAAGGTTTGATGTAACCTTTCATGATCCGAGAGTGACAGTTTTAAAATGTGCAATTAAAAGAAATCGTCATACGACCATCGGTGATTTTTGTACTTCAACATTCTTACCTGGAATTTTTAAAAGAATTCATATTGACGACATAAATTTTGGTTCGGAGTACTTCACAGGATCTTCACTTTTCTGCAAGGAGCCCGAAGCGAAAGGAATTTTGTCTAAAACTACGTCAAAATATGACGAGGTGTTGTTAAAGTTCGGAACTGTATTGGTGCAAGCGTTCGGGCAGAAAGGTGGCTTAACTGGGAGGCCTGTATGGGTAGGCCATAATTTAGATAATAAAACAACTACACATATGTTGGTGCGGCTTTACACTAAAAATGTAATACAAGCTGCATTTTTGTACACATTTCTTTTAAGTGAAACATCTTACAGGCAAGTTGCAGCATTAACTTATGGAGGTTCAATCCCTCACTTTGACGAGAAAATAATTAAAGATGTGCTGATCCCATTTGAATTAGATTCTGAAGAAATAAAAGAGATTGGTGTGATTAGCTTGAAAGCTTTGGAGATGAGGGACAATGCCCAATCATTTGAGCGGCAAGCAATTCAATTAGTCGAAAACGCAATAGAAGCCGCAGTACCAAAGCATTAAGGAGAGGTTATGGCAAAGGTATTTGCAATTGGAGATGTGGTTAACGATGAAGAGCGCAAAGCCATCGCATGGTTAAAAGAAAAGTTACCCGACGATTACTTTATTATTCATAGCTTTGAAGTTGAGCAGTATGACCAGTTGTTTGAAGTGGATATCTGTGTTGTAACGCCCCATGCTATTTACTTGGTGGATGCCAAGGGCATCCACGGCCAAGTTGAGGTAGACGGCACTACTTGGCATACTTCCCACAACAGTTATCGCTCGCCATTGCCGAAATTACGTGGCAATGCGAAGTCATTATCGGGTCTCATTTGCAAGCAAAACCGCGCTAATCAGGATTTAAAAAACATCTATGTGGATACTGCGGTGGTGCTCACCATAGATGATTGCGAGTTTAAGGACCCAGAAGACAAAGAGCGTGGCCATGTGGTGGCACTAAAAAACAGCACTCGATTTTTTACTGATAGTGCCCGTATCCCCGAGCGCTTTGAGCGCAATGTCACCAAGTATATTCAAATCATCGCAGAGGCCTTAGACAAGTCGGCAAAAAAACGCAGCCATGGTGAACGCTTTGGTAACTGGGAAGTGGCTGAAACTTTAAACGATAATCAGTACTTTACTGAATACCGAGTATTTAACATTACCGCGGGCCGCAAAGGCGGCACTGTGCTGGCAAAAGCCTATAAGGCAGATCCCTACTTGCCAGAAGAAGAGCGGAGCAAGCAAAAACGCCTAATTGAAAACGCCTATCGTGCGATTGCAAAAATGCCATCGCACTCAGCGATTATCGGTGTAAAAGACTTTTTTGTTACCGAAGCGCATGATAAGTATTTGCTACTAACCGACGACATTCCTGGCGAAATCCTTAGCAAAAAACTTAAAGACTCTAGCTCACTACTCACACTGGATCAGAAAAAGCGCATAGTCAACGATATGTTGTTGGCTTTGGCACACTTATACCGAAATGGCATCGTTCATCGCAACATTACCCCTGAGAATATTTTAATGGGGGCTGACGGTCAGCCAAGGTTGATTGATTTTGACTACGCGCGCATTGGTGCCGAAAACACCACTACCATTGCTGACGAAGTGCAGCAACGAATTTCTAACCGCTATAAAGCACCCGAACTGTGGGCTGATAGCCATGCCGCCAGTTTGGCCTCGGATATGTACAGTTTAGGCCTGGTTATTTTTGAGCTGTTTAGTGGTGATGCGGCCTTTGATTCGGTCACCCAAGCTATCGAGAAATCGTGCCTGCTTAGTACAAAGTTGAGTGAGCGATATAAACAGCTACCAGTAGAATTTGATGGTTGGCTGCAAACCTTATGTCATAAAGAGGCGCAGCAACGGCCAAGCCCTGAAGAAGCGCTGGCGCATTTTAATGCGCTGTGGCAACCCAAAGCGGCAGTAGAAGTTACTGAACCTAATAAACCCTCACAATTGAGTGTTAAAGCGCCGAATGTCCATGAGTCATCAGTTAATTACAAGCGTTTACCGAGTGGCTACCAACTAACCAATAAATACGTCGTACAGCAACAGCTTGGTAAACCTGGTGGTTTTGGCATTGTATATAAGGTAACCGATACCTTTGGTGATGTTTCGCGCGCCGTTAAGCTGATTTTGAATGATAGAGAATCGGTATTAGAGCGCTTAAAGCAGGAATACCGCACCTTGGTAAAACTGCCAGAGCACCCCTATGTGGTAAAGGTGTACGATGCGGACGTATTACCAAACCAAGGCCCACCTTATATTGTTTTTGAGTACCTAGAAGGGCTAGATGTGGGTGAGCTGATCCAGCAGCGCTCATTAACAGCTCATGAAGTGTGGACCATGGCCAAGCAAGTCGCTGAGGGGTTACGACATTTACATGAGCACAATATTTTCCACTGCGACATCAAACCACAGAACCTGATTTGGAAAGACGGTAAAGTTCGCATCATTGATTTTAATGTTTCGGTAGATGCAGAAGATCTAACCTTAGGTGGAGGTTCAAGAAAGTATTTACCGCCGGATTTAAGTATTACCGAAACACCGCAAGCCTCTGATTTGGTTGATAGAGACTTATATGCCTTAGGCATTACCCTGTATCGTGCAATGACCGGCGAATACCCTTGGGCTAACGTGCAGTGCCCACCTGTGGATGAACTAGCGCGTCACCCCAGTGAATTTACTCAGAGCTTTAATTTAACCGATGATGTTTCGGCGGTAATGCTAAAACTGATCGCCCCTAAACGGGTTGATCGTTTTGAATCTGCCGAACAGTTAATTAGCGCACTTAATAAAGTTCAGCAGCTGAAAAAGGCGCAAACTCTATCGGAAGAAAGTACTTCGCAGTTTCATTTGCCGCCTCTCGCTGACGGCTCTAACCCTAGTAAATCGGCGTTTCATGATTTTATGCTAACGCTGTATAGCCAAAGTCGGCACTCAAATGCAGGTACCCGGGGCTTAGATTATTATGCGAAATTAATTTATGTAGAAACCTCCTTAGATACCGAATTGGCTCCAGCCATACTGGCTGGGCAACTGCGCTTGGTACTTATTACTGGTAACGCTGGTGATGGTAAAACTGCTTTTTTGCAGCAATTGGAATCTCAGGTTACGTCGCAAGGTACAAGCGTTCATTTAAACTCTCAAGGTAATGGCAGTTGGTTTGAAATCAATGGCCACAAATACCTGACTAACTATGATGGTAGCCAAGACGAAGGCAGTAAAGATAATGATGCAGTGCTCGAAGAGTTCTTTAGCGTTTATCAGGGTGACGATTCAAATAAATGGCTACACCACGAGACGCGATTAATTGCCATTAACGAAGGGCGGTTAGTCGACTTTTTAAGCCAGCATTCAGCAAGCTTTTCTGCGCTGAAAGCATTAGTTGAACAAAGCTTAAAAGATGGCTCAGTGCAAAATGACGTGGCGGTAGTAAACCTGAATATGCGTGATGTGCTGGCTTCAACGCAAATCCAACCCGAGTCTATTTTTGAGCGCATCATCGGTAAAATGACGTCAGCTAAAGTTTGGCAAGGCTGTGATTATTGTGCGCTGAAAGACAAATGCTACGTTAAACACAATATTGCTACCTTCCAAGACAAACAGACCGGCTCTAAAGTCATCGAACGTTTGAAGTACATTTACAAGCTGACCAGTTTAAGAAACCAGCTTCACATTACCATGCGTGATTTGCGCTCGGCCCTCAGTTATACCTTGGTTGGCGAATACTCATGTAATGAAATTAAAGAAATATATGCAAATGGCGAAGCCGACAAAATTCTTAATGGCTATTACTTTAACGCTTGGTGCGGTAGCAACAATACGCAAGATAGATTGTTAAAGCTGCTAAGAGAAACCGATATTGCTCAAGGGTCTGACGTGCGCTTAGATCGTGGACTGGACTTTTTAGGCTTAGATGCCGTTGATTGGTTGCAGTTTGAGCAGCGCAGTGAACATGAAACCCAACTTCTGGCCAATGCTCACCAGAGCTTACCTAATGGTACAGCACTAAGTGAGAGTAAGGAACGCTATCTATCTCATCGTAATGTGGTTGGGATGTTACGAAGAAAGGCCTACTTTGAGCGCCGTGGAGAAAATTGGCAAACATTACTGCCTTATCGTTCAGCGAAGTTATTAGTACGTTACCTCGAAGACAGTGCGTTACTGAATGAAGCGAAAACGCTTGCCATTAATGCAATTAACCGTGGGGAAGGTTTGCATAACCCGATGTATTTTAATGGCCAACTGGCAATGCAAGTTCGCAAGGTGCATTTAGGCACCATTAGAAGTTACCGCTTATTCCCATCGGATGTATTTTCCATTGAAGTGAAAGACTCAGCGATGAACTCGTCATTTGTGGAGCACAGCCCGCAGTCATTATTGCTGAGGTACCAAGAGGCAACCGGCCTTACGGCGGAACTGGAATTAGATTTGGATTTGTTTGAAATGCTGCATCGTCTTAATCAGGGCTACGTGCCTTCGGCCCAAGCGGAGCAGAGTTTTTATTTAAGTTTAACCGTATTTAAGAATGTACTGGCTTCAGCGCCTTATCAAGAGGTTTTGCTAACTACCAACGGCCAACAGTATGAAAAAATAACCCGCGACGAAGGTGGTGCTTTGCGGTTAGAGCGATTGGTAGCGGAGGCGCAATAATGAAGTTAGGGAAAAAGGATAAGGCTTTTCGCACCAATAAAGTGAGCTATCTCGATTATAAAATTGTTGAGATGGATAGAGTATTAACTCATCTGTTTGCACGCCTGAAGCACAACGGGGCTTCTAGTAAGCTGAGCGCTAAGGGCATGACAGTTGAGCTGTTTAAAGACGAGTTTCTGGACTCGCGGAATGCCAACCATTTTAAAAATTTTACTCAAGCCCCAATTACCATTGAAAAGTGGATTGAAACCCATTTAGTTGATCTAATTAATCGGGGTAAGGCTAACGAAGCGGTTGCTGCGCCTAGGCCACTTCACGGTAATACTTATTTGTTTCGAAATCCTAAAAATTGCCGGGATTATGGTGCTTCTAAGCAAGTGTATGAGCTCCTATACCATGCCAACAATGGTCAAATTGCGATTAATCGACTTAAACAGTTCTTTTTCGCGGGTGTTGACTCAACGACAGGCCAATATGATAGCTCATCGCAAGTGGATGTTGAAACTCAGGCAATTTTAAGACTGTCTGATCAGGTTAGGTCGGATGCGCCTGATCATGCTGACCTACAAGAGCGTTTTGCGCCGCTTAATCAACAGGCTGCGGATACTCTAGCTGAAGATATCATTAAGTTACTGACGTATCGCCAGTATATTCCTCGCTCAGTTATGGTTGAGTACATAAAGATATTGTTAGCCTTTCACTTGGCGTTATATCAGTTAAAGCTATTCAAATTGCTACCGGCTTTAGCTAAAAATAAGGGCCGCAATTCGCAGGAAAGCAGCAAGCAGAAGACAACCATTTATGTAGATATGACTAATGGTGTCAATACCTTAAGTGAATCAATGGCTGAGCAAAGTGCAACGTTACATTACAAGCGTATCCCTGCTTTTATTAAAGCTTATTTCGGCGTTAAAAAACTCGATGAGTTTGCAGAATACCTATCGAAAAAAGGTAAGTTATCCGGTTCCAAATCCATCCAGCAAATGACAGTGCCTGATTTGTTTACACTTCTGGAATCGCTTTTTGAGCAAGAGCGAGACCAGTTTTTTGGCCAGCGTAATGCAGGGATCTTAGATACTTCTGTTTCATCTGCTCATGAATCGGAAGACATCCCCCCTGAAATTCAAGCGATTACCCAACTTGGCTTGCCGGAGTATGAAACCTATATAGAAATTCTGTTGTTTGTGCAAGGTAATGCGATTCGTTCTGGGTTAGTAAAAAACCTAGATAGTTTTATGCTCAAAAATAAACCTGGCGCTCTACTGGGGCAGCAAAGCGGTAGCAGTGGTGGACGTCGATTTGGTGTTGATGGGCGACTGTTAGAAGTGTTGTTACAGCTGGCCGTTCTCACCAAAGGCGGTGACTTGGGTTTTCACACTAAGGAGTTGAGAGTCGATGAACTGTTAACTTTCTTAAAAGAACGATATGGCATTTTTATTGATTCATTACCTGACACTGATGCTTTCTGTGAGTCATCAATTGATGTGAATAAAGCGCTTAGAGATAACTTATCGGGTTTTAAGCGTCGGTTACGAGAAATTGGCTTTTATCGTGATCTTTCTGATGCCTATGTAACACAAACAGTGACCCCAAGATATCAGATAAGTATTAAACAAAATGAGAGTATGGAAGGACGTAGCGCATGATTAAGGGAATTCAAACCGTTGTTAAGCCAGATATTGACGGCAGCTTAATCAGTGTCCTTGTACCAAAGTTCAAGATATTGCTAGAAACACGCGGTGCCGGCCACTGCATGAAGGTGTCTGATTTAGAAACTGAGCTTATGTATAAGCTTAGTGAAGTAGTATCTGGTGCCGTTGAGTACGCCCAGGTTGCCGTATTGACAATGAAAGCGACGCGTAGTTTTTCAGTTACCAGCACAAAACTTGTCGAACTGCGAAACCCTGATGAACATGGCCAGCTTCGCCAGCCATTATTAATTTTTGTACCAAATGAATTAAAAACCTCTTCTGAAGATTCTTTTGGTGCAGCGACCTTTGAACAAATTGATATTTCAGATGCATATTGGTTGGCCTTTAACCAAGTTAAGGCTGAATCTCCCGATCCAATTAAGCGGTTACTAGATGAGATTTACTTCATTCTTCAAGAAAAGGCGGCGCTTAAACTCAGTGCTTATCAATGGTTGCGATATGCACTAACAATTAAAGTTAATAACTTTGATCCCAGTATCGCTGGGGCTGCGCTGTATGAGCTGGGGCTGATTCCTGATCTTGAACTGCATCAAGAGCATTCAATTCTGCTGCGCAAATTGGTTAAAAACCGAGAGTGTGTGCAAATTATAAACCGCTCAGAGAAATCAGCGGTTGCGACTGTTTATGACCTACAGCTAGAGGGGGCAGATTTTAATAAAAGATTAGCGCTCTTTTTAAATGATCAGGAAAATCTGCTAGAGAGCAGTTGGCGTAAGCAATTAGTGGTGGATAGCAGCAACTGGCCACTCACTTTTGATAAATGGCGCTTTCGGTATGAGGAAGAAGCCTCGGATGTAGTTTGTTTAACTGTTACAGAGGTCAGTTTACCGCTCATTCCTGAAGATGAAACGGATCCAAATCTGCAACAGTTAATTGGCCAACAGGTGTTGACGACCGGACAAGGTGGCTTGAAGAATTTCTCAGTGTCTTTTTCTGTTTCACCGAAACCAAGTGAAATTAATGGATTAGCGAAATACAAAGCACAGGTGTTTACTCAGCAAGGGGATTTTGTTGGCCTTATTAAGGTGGGAAAGGTTACATCAAAATCTACAGTCACACTTACGTTCAACAAGTTGACTGGAATCGAATGGCAAGAAGGTTGGCATTACATTCGAGTTCAAGCCTTTGATGAAAACGATGAACTATTACCTCTGGTCGATGACCAGCAGCACCCTATACCGTGGGGCACATCCAGTATGGAAGATGCTGGTTCACGAACTAATGAAAGTGGTTTGTTTTATGTGTTGCCTGCTGCAGATGCAGAGGTTGAACCGGTTGAGGGCCGGAAGATCAGAGAGGCGTCATTGGCCCATGCAAAAATTAAGGCCGAATTTGCCAACGTTATCGAAACTGAGAAGTTTAGTAATGCAGAAGTAATAGAAACGACTTGGCAGGACAGTAAAAGTAAGGCTGAGTCCATCGTTAATATTAAATTCAAGAAGGGAAGCGGTATTCAAATTCCCGTAACCACTTACTTGAAAAACTTTGAACAAAAAATTCTCGCTAACCCAATGGCTGCTTTGACTTGGCGAGTGGAAATTCGCAATCAAGAAGCAAGTGAGCCTGGTGCTGATGCTGTTGATTGGCCAATAAATGGTGTTGAAAGCCAGTTTGAGAAGTTTAAAGCGGCGCGTGAAACGTACTTTAAAATTATACATCAAGATGAAAAAGAGCTGGTTTCTGCCGTTCATGATCATGTGTCTTCTTCGCATGAGGCGTACCTGTATTCCAGCAACTATCTAGAGTACCTGGCTGCGGTATTTCAGGAAACTGAAAATGGGCATGACTATTCGACTGAGCTAGCCGCATTACTTCGCTTGGATTCTCTTTCAATCGTGATATGGAATTATGACGGCAGCTATAAAAAGGCGATGTTATTGGGGCCTACACATCCACTAAAGGCTTTATGGTTAGGTGGGTGGGCTTCTCTAGCTGAAGCTTGGGCAAGACAGAGTGAGAAAGTTGGTAAGGAAATCGCGGTTGGGACTAAAAACAGTTTATTAGAAGAACTCGCGTTAACCAATTTCCCTTACGTATTGCCTGACTCTCAAGGCCAGTTAATGGTTGCACTCGACAGTATTCACCCATTTTGGAGCATTCTGTCGTCTGCACAAGAAAAAGAGCCACAAGCACTGATTGATAAAATCAAAACTGCGTTTGGTATCAAAAATGACTATCAGCAAGTAGGTAAACACAGTAGCGCCTTTCTCGCCACTAAGGTCGAAAGATATTTAGTGCAGCATCCTTATGTGAACTGTTTATCTGTCAATGTGTTTAATGCGGGTTCTGCAGGTGCAGTAGCAGGTATGTTATTAGCACTGAGAAAAAAAGCTGAGTTAACGCACATTTGTTTTGATATCCGACTCTTCGTTGCTGACCCTTATGCGACAGAAGTGGGAGCTGAGTTATTTAAACTAATTAACAGTGGCGAAGACGCAGAGGTTGAAAACCAGCTATTTCATGCAGCAGAGAATCATTTGCAGCCGAGGCTGAGCATTTCGCTTCGAGCTAACTCTGAATTTGAACAATCTCCTGATGAGTTCCACTCTCACTTAAGCATGCTGTTTGATGTGTTTCCTGCGCAAGAGTTATCCGTGGTAAAACTTAAAGCTGACGAACAAGTAGCGCCAGTACATGGGTTATACCAGGATTATTGTGTTGATTACTTTGATGATAATGGGATTGTTGCATGGGACAGGCACACTCGACATGGGGTTGCGAAGTTACTGTTCGGTGGCCAGATTTCAGAGACTATCGCCAAACTGCCTAAGATTATGTCTGCAATAACAGCATCATTAGCGACGGGCGATTTTTCTTTAGAACAGGTACCAGTAGTGAGGTTGGCGCTTGATAGTGCTGAGCGAGCTCTATTAAATCAGTTGCATGAAGTTAGTGATTGGGTGTTCACCGTAGATAGAAACTTGGGTATAGAGTTCTTTGATCACGGAGGTAAAGATGGCCGCCCAGATTATCTGATTGATCACAGCCCTGAAATGGCTTCTTCAAATACCCATAACTTTGTTATTACATCGCGTTCAACGACTGAAATTGAAGCTTTGTTGAAAGGCACTTTAGAACAACATCAAATTACCCCCGATGTTGATAAGGCGACACGGGTTTTAGATTCGCTGAGAGCGTTGTCAGGTAGGCTTGCATTAAAGCTCGCGTCAAATAGCGCTTCAAAGTCAGAAGCCTTAGGGTTGGCGTTATCCAAACTCTATTTAGAGTACCAGGGCGTGTTTAAAGATCAGATAATTGTTCCATTGGATGCTCACCTGGATCTTTATGCTGAGCTTCAGAAAGGAGATGGAGAGCTAGGTGCTGACGTTAGCTTTAAAAGAACTGATTTAGCATTATTTGATTTGGATGCGGCATCACGCACTATTCGTTGTAATTTAGTCGAAGTGAAGTGCTATTCAGAAGTCGGAGATCTGACTAAATACGAAAGTTTAAAGAAGAGTATTGCTGAGCAAATTTCGGAATCAGAGCGAGTTATTCAGCGTCATTTTGATTTAATGCGAACAACACCGGATAGACCTGATCGCTTAGTTAAAACTCAAAAGCTTTGTGTCCTTCTTGAGCATTACCTTAAGCGTTCTGAGCGCTTTGGTTTATTGCGCCCGGAGATTGTTGAGGAAGCTAAATTTCTGCTTCGGACCTTGGAGCAAGGATACAAACTTTCGATCACTCGTAGTGCTGTTATTTTTGATTTTGGCCGGAATAATTCCGGCGTCGAAAAAGAAGTCGGTATCGAGTTTCACCGTGTTGGGCGAAACCATATTGACGAATTGCTATCGGCTAAAATTCCTGAAGATGATGAAGGTAGCGAGGTAACACTGGATTCATTGGAGCTTACGCTACCTAAGTTAACTTCGGCAGAGTTTTTACACAAGGAACGAGATAGAACAGTATCTTGGGATGAGCTGGTATCCCAAGCTGCCATTACTTTAGTAAAAAGACCAAGTGCTTCAGAAGATGACAATATTAAAGAGCTGCCATTTACTGATGAGCCAGTAATCGTGACACTAACCAGCACTCAAGCCCTGGAAGAAGCGACACCTATTGGCAATCCAGTTTTATTTGTGGCTAATCCTGCAGAGCCAGAGCCAGAGCCAGAGCCAGAGCCAGAGAGCGTAGCTAACAAGCCAAAGGCACCGGCAAATGCTGAGGTTGAGATTGTTCCGCATGACATTGTATTGGGTGTAAATGGTGATTCGGCTCAGTTTGGCTTGCTTGGTGAAGTGCATGGCCGTAAGGTCGCTTTGGATTTAAACCATACTCACACATTAAGTTTATTTGGTGTTCAAGGTGGAGGGAAGAGCTATACCTTAGGGTCCATTATTGAGATGGCCACTAAATCAATCTCTGCAATCAATACGCTACACAAAGAATTGGCGAGTGTGATATTTCACTACAGTCAGACGCAAGACTATAAGCCTGAATTCACTTCAATGATTTTCCCAAATGATGATGAATCCCAGTTAGCGAAGCTCAAAGCGGTTTACGGGGCTGATCCTACTTCGTTAAATGACGTGGTGTTGCTTGCTCCTGAGGATAAATTAGAGCAGCGACGTGCCGAATATCCTGGAATTGAAGTTCACCCCTTAAAGTTCTGTTCTTCTGAGCTTCAAGCAGGGCATTGGAAATTTTTGATGGGGGCTATCGGTAATCAAGCTGCTTATATTCGCCAACTAGGCAATATAATGCGAAAGAATCGCAACAACCTGTCTATTAAAGCAATTAGGGATGGTATCCAGAACTCTAGTCTCTCCGATGCTTTGAAAGACTTAGCGGATATGCGATTGGATTTTGCTGAACAGTACATTGATGACAAACTAAATGTTGGCTCCTTGATACGTCCTGGCAGAATGATAGTTGTTGATGTTAGAGACGAATTTATTGAAAAAGACGAAGCTTTAGGTCTGTTTGTAGTGCTCCTGCAAATCTTCTCTGAAGCTAAGTATCAGGGAGAAACCTTCAACAAACTCATAGTTTTTGATGAGTGCCACAAGTACATCGATAGTCCTGATCTAGTTAAAGGCCTTGTGGAAACGGTGCGTGAAATGCGGCATAAAGGCACAAGTGTGATGATTGCGAGTCAAGACCCGCCGTCTGTACCGGTTGAGCTTATTCAGCTTTCGTCGCAGATAATCCTGCATAAATTCAACGCGCCAGATTGGTTAAAACATATCCAGAAAGCGTGTATCGGTTTGAAGTCATTAACACCTGAGAAGCTTGGCGCATTAAAGCCAGGCGAGGCATATATTTGGTCTAGCAAAGCCAGCGATAACGCATTCGTGAGTGACGCGATGAAAATTCAATGTCGGCCTCGAGTTACGAAACACGGTGGTGATACTTTGACGGCTATTTAACATCGGTAAGCGAGGGCTGTATTTTTGTTGACGCTTAAAATATTAGCTCTCACACTCTTTTTCATTAAGTTTTTGTTTTTTCACGTTGTTAGGAATTGCATCTAAATTGATGCCTTATGAAGAGGGAATATCAGTGGCATCAAATTACGAAGATATTTGTAAGGAAAATAAGGAAAGCTATGGCACTAAAGGTGCTCAAAAGTCAGGGGAGCTTGCCGCGGGGCTTTATGATGATCGAACACACTTCATCTTTGAACTGTTGCAGAATGCTGAGGATGCGCTAGGTAGGCGAGGTGATTGGAATGGATCACGCAACGTCACATTTGCTTTAACTTCAACGAGCCTCGCACTGTCGCATTTTGGGAGGCCGTTTGATGAGGCTGATGTTCGCAGTGTATGTGACATTGCTGAAAGTACTAAAAATGAATCCTCTATCGGCCGATTTGGCCTTGGCTTCAAGTCAGTTTACACCATCACTGATTATCCTGAGATTCACTCTGGCGAAGAGGATTTTGTGATTGAGAACTTTGTTTTTCCGAAGCTGGTGGAACGTTCCGCACGAAAATCTCATGAAACTCAGATTATCCTACCCCTTAAATCGGAGGACGAAAGCGCAGCTCAGGACATTACGGCCGGCTTTCATAAACTAGGTGCCAGTTCTCTGCTCTTCTTGCGTCACATTGATGAGATAAGTTGGAACGTTGAGGGCGGCGCATCTGGGTTTTATATGCGTAATAGTCCTGAGATCCTGGGACCTAATGTTCAGCGTATATCACTAATCGGCAATGAGGATGGCCAGCCGGAGGTCGAGCAAAACTGGCTGGTTTTCCACCGAGATGTATCCTCTGCAGGAGGGCAAAAAACCGGCCGCGTGGAAATTGCTTTTTCGCTGGTAGCGAAAGAAAATACATCTGGTCATTGGGCAGTGCAGCCACTGGCTAAATCACCTTTAGTGGTATTCTTCCCGACAGTTGTTGAAAGTCATCTCGGTTTTCTCGTTCAGGGCCCTTATCTAACTACGCCAAGTCGTGACAATATTCCACCTAGTGAATCTTGGAATCAACATCTTGTATTGGAGACGTCCATTTTGCTGTTGGATGCAATACGTTGGATGCGAGATAACGCAATGCTTGATATTGCTACACTTCGCTGCTTGCCTCTAGATAGCACGAAATTTTCAAAAGATTCAAGGTTTGCATCGATGTTTGAAATTGTTAGGCAGGCATTTAAAGATGAGGCGTTGCTTCCAACCTTCGACGGTAGGTTTGTCGCAGCACAGCGAGCTAAACTTGCCCGCACTCAAGAGTTGCGGGAGTTACTCAATCCTGAACAGATTGCCATGCTGTTCGGTTCTGAAGTTGAAGCTTGGTTGTCTGAGGAGATAACTCAGGACAAGACTCCCGAGATTCATCATTATATAAAGCAAGAGTTAAACGTCGACGAAATTACGCCTACAAAACTAATAACAAACCTGACCAAATCGTTCCTTGAGGCGCAGCCTGATGAGTGGATATTGCAGTTTTATGAATTTCTAAGTGGCCAAGAAAAAACAATACGACCCCACCTTGATAAAATTCCCTTTATCCGCCTTGAAGATGGAACACATGTTGTTGCTCGTAATAACGGTAAGATTAATGTATTCCTGCCTAGTACCATAAACACTGGTTTTCCGACGATACGTAGTTCGGTTTGTGCGACACCAGAGGTCAGTTTGTTCCTAACTTCGTTAGGTATTACAGAGCCAGATCTGGTTGATGACGTTATGTGGAATCTCCTGCCGAAATATCAGAAAGAAGAGGTGAATGTAAGTGACATTGTTTATGCTGCTGATATTGAACGCATCCTTGCCGCTTTCAAAACAGACTCAACAGCAAAGAAAGAAAAGCTTCGAGCTATCCTTCGTGATACTTGGTTTGTGATGGCGGCCGACACCGGAAGTAGCAAAAAGTATATAGCTAAACCAGGAGATGTCTACGTCGCAACTGAACGCTTGCAACAGCTTTTTGCAGGAGTTTCTGGCGTCTTGACGGTTGATAGTCAATACGATTGCCTTCGCGGAGAAGACATCCGCGATCTGCTTGTGTCGTGTGGTGCAAGTAGATACCTTACCCCACAATTAATACCATCAAAGCTTAAAGAGTCAGAAAAGGCTCAAATTAGAAAAGAAGCAGGACTTCAGCGTGCAAGCTGGCATCATACGCCTGAGGACTTCACCCTTCGTGGTTTGTTGGAGTTGCTAGATTTATTACCTAGTCTTAAGCCTCGTGAATCTGCGGCCAGAGTAAAAATACTCTGGGATGCTTTGAATGATCTCGAAGCTCGTGGCAACGCCGCTTTCCTCGGTTCTTACAAGTGGGGCTATTCTCATGAGACAAAGACAGCTTGGTTTGATGCTAGCTTTGTCCGGGTTCTTAATCAGGCTGCATGGATACCGAACAGTGATAATAAGCTTGTGCAGCCTGGGCTTGTTGTATTCGATAGTCTTGGTTGGAAATCAAACCCATTCTTACTAAGCAAGATCAAGTTTAAGCCATCGATTATCGATCAGCTTGCCAAAGAAACAGGTATAGACCCTGCCATTCTTGATCTACTCCGAAATGACCCTGCAATAGTAGCTGAATTATCACACCGCCTTAGCATTGGTTTAATCCCTGAACCAGAATCAGATATACCCATGGAATCTGATACTGATACAGCCTCTAATAAGATATCTAGCGATGAACACTCCAATATTGATGGTTCTAAGCTTGTTGATAGAGTGAATTCTGGCCAAGTGACTCCTCAAGGGGGGGACCTGAGCAATGGAAACACGGCAATAAGTTCAGGTGGCTTTAGCTTTCCTGATGGAGAGCGTAATACTTTCGATCTGGGCAAAAGGATTTCTGGTAACGCAGGAGCGCGACCATTCGTTTCATACGTTGCTGTGCATCCAAATGATGACGACTCAGATCCAGATGCTCTTGAGCAGAGCCAACGTATGCTGATTGAAAGTAAAGCAATCGACCTAATCATTGAGTTAGAGCCTTCGTTGCGTCGCACACCAGAGGGCAATCCAGGTTTTGATCTCTTCGAAGTGAATGAGCGAGGCCAAGCAATTAGATGGATTGAGGTAAAGTCGATGACGGGGACCTTGAAAGATCGGCCTGTCGGATTGTCTTGTACCCAGTTTGATGTTGCTCGCGAAAGGGGAAATGCTTACTGGTTGTACATAGTTGAAAAGGCAACAGATCCAGCTCAATCTCGTATTCTAAGAATTCAGAACCCTGCTGGTCATGCTCGAACGTTCACTTTCGATCATGGTTGGAGTGAGATCGCTCATACTGAGCTACCTGATTAAACGACTAAAAATGGTGTTATATAAGCTTAAATAAAAATGAAGCTAATTTATTTAACGCCTCTTTCCGCTCAGCGAAATAATCATGCTTGTTATAAATACCCTCAACGCCCTTCAACTTATGATTTAAACAGCGTTCGGCTACATGGCCTGGTACACCTATCTGCGCCAGCATGGTGCGGCAAGTGCGGCGTAGGTCATGTACTGAGAAGTGCTGAATATCGCCCATTTTATTCGGTGGTTGTATCTTTTTGCCTGCTTCATGGCCAAATAGCTTGGTAATGGCTCGGTTAAGGGTGTCTGGCCCCATATGCGGGTTTTTACTGCTGCGTCTATTGGGGAACACGTAAGGCGAGCCAGCTGCGCGTATTTCTAACTCTTTAAACCAGGTGATGCAGAGCTCAGGCAGAGGGATAGTGAGCCCTACGCCTGATTTACTGCGCTCCTTCGGTAATTCCCAAATTCCTGTCTCTAAGTTGATCTCTTGCCAACTAGCTTCTGTTAACTCGCCTTTTCGCACGCCTAACGTGACTAAGAGGGCGCAAGCTAGGTAGTTCTCTCTGGCAAAACTATCTTTATTTTCCCGAAAAACTTCAAAAACGCGTGTCAGTTCTTCAAAGGTGAGTGCCCGATCTTTGCTTTGCTCTACGCCACCAGCATCACTTACATTAAAAGCACTGGCAGGGTTTGCACCCACCACATCCAGCTTTATGCCGTGGTTAAATAACTGCTTTAAATACAGCAGTGCGTCATTGGCAATAGTTGGGCGGCCTGATTCAGTGATGCTTTCGATGATGTACTGAATATCACGAGCCATTACCTTGTTAGGTGGGGCTGAGCCAATATGCGGCGCTATATCTTTGCGGTATACCCGTTCAGGGATGTTGTGGTGCTTAAGCCGTTTAATATTGCCTTTATGCCAGTCAGCAAAAAGATCGTCTACGGTTTGCAGTTTGTGTTGCTTGGCACGTTGTTTTAGAAAAAGTGGATCTACCTTTTCAACTACTAAATGCTTTTTCTGCATCACGGCTTCGGCGCGAGCTTCTGACAATGACATATTGGCGCACTGGCCTAAAGTCATCTCTCGACGTTTACCATTAGCTGTATAGCGAAGAAACCAAAATGACTTTCCTGATTTGGGTACCGCAAGGTACAGCCCCTCACCATCTGCGTACTTACCAGGTTCGCCCTTTATTAGGGATTCAACTTTCTTTGCGGTGAGGCTGCCCATATTTTCCTCTCAGATCAGTAAGTTATGTAAAAGTAATTTTACTCGCCACTAGCTGTCTGAGTTAGTCTAGCATACCCACCACCTTACTCACCAGTTTTGGCTGGCTTTCGGTGGATGTCGGTGGATCATTATGGACTTTGTTTCTGTGTAAGTTGTTGAATTATATTAATTAATAAATTTAAATGGATGTCCGTGGATGTTATTCAATATTCTGGATCTGCTCTCTCATCTGCTCTATCAAAACCTTCAACTCCACCGCTGTATTGGTGATCTCGGTTGAGATGGCTTTAGAGGACAAGGTGTTCGCTTCGCGGTTGAATTCCTGCATCATAAAATCGAGGCGACGGCCTATGGCTCCGCCTTGTTTTAGGCTATGGCGGGTTTCTTTGATATGAGCGTCTAAACGGTCCAGCTCTTCTGCCACGTCAGATTTTTGGGCTAAAAAGGCCATTTCCTGCTCGAGGCGGTTTTGGTCCAATTCGGCTTTTACTTCCTGCATGCGGTTGAGCATTTTGTCGCGTTGCCATTGCAGTGCTTGTGGTAAATGGGTGCGTAAGGTGCTGACATGAGTGGAGATTTGATCCAGACGGTCGCGGATCATTTGCTCTATGGCTACACCTTCACGGCCACGGCCTGCCACGAAGTCGACTAAAGCGGCGTCAAAAGCGGCCATCAGTTCGGCTTGTAAGCTGTCGATGTCTTCTTCCTGAGTTTCCATCACACCGGGCCAACGCAGAATATCAACGACGTTAAGCTGGGCTTTGCCGCTTTGCTCGGCTAAAACACTTGCGCTTTGCATCAGTTGTTTGGCTAAAGCTTCGTTAATTTTTAACTCGCCAGCTGTGTTCGACGCGCTGTATTTCAGGTTGATTTCCAGTTTGCCGCGGTGCAGTTTCTGCCGCAGTTTGTCGCGTAATAAACCTTCTAAGCAACGAAACTGTTCTGGCAGGCGGAAATAACTTTCCAGATAACGTTGGTTAACGGAGCGGATTTCCCAAACGGCATTGCCCCAGCTGGCACGAATTTCGTGGCGGGCATAAGCGGTCATACTGTGGATCATAGTGAGGTCCTGAAATACAAAATAAAACCGAGTATACCCAGTTCAACCATCATTCGTCTAATCTGCCCGTCGCACTTGGTGCTGCAGCACTAATTGCTTAGGGCAGATCTTTCTTGTTCTATTTACTTAGCGTATAGATGGCACAGCAAGGCCTAAATCCCTATAATGAAGCACTTTTAATATCAGGTTGAGGCTTCATCATGCGTCCTAGCGGCAGAACAGCGAGTCAAATTCGTCCTATTACTTTCACCCGTCAATTTACGGCTCATGCTGAAGGTTCAGTATTGGTTGAGTTTGGTAACACCAAAGTTATTTGTACTGCCAGCGTGATTGAAGGTGTGCCACGTTTTATGAAAGGCCAGGGCAAAGGCTGGATCACAGCTGAATATGGCATGTTGCCACGCGCCACTCATACCCGTAACGACCGCGAAGCAGCTCGTGGTAAGCAGGGCGGCCGCACTATGGAAATTCAGCGTTTGATTGGCCGTGCTTTGCGCACTGCGGTGGATTTAAAGCTGTTGGGTGAAAACACTATTACTATCGACTGTGACGTGATCCAGGCCGATGGTGGCACCCGCACTGCCTCTATTACCGGTGCTTGTGTGGCTTTAGTGGATGCGCTGAATTTTATGCGCGCTAAAGGTTTGATCAAAACCAACCCGTTGAATTTTATGGTGGCTGCAGTTTCTGTGGGTGTTTATAAAGGCACTGCTGTGGCCGATTTAGACTACGCCGAAGATTCTAACGCTGAAACCGATATGAACATCGTCATGACAGAAACCGGCAAAATCATCGAAATTCAGGGCACGGCTGAAGAAGCGCCATTTAGCTTTGAAGAAATGCAGCAGATGATGGAATTAGGCAAACACGCCATCCGCGAAATTATCGACGAACAAAAACGCGTTTTAGCTTAAGTTTTGCTTAAGGTTTTGAGGTCACACTAAGTTATGAAACAGTTTCAAATAGACTTTATTGAGTTTGCATTGTCGCGTCAGGTACTGAAGTTTGGCAGTTTTACGCTGAAGTCCGGCCGTACCAGCCCGTACTTTTTTAACGCAGGTTTATTTAATACAGGCGGCGATTTAGCTCGTTTAGGCCGGTTTTATGCTGCGGCTTTAGAAGACGCCGGCGTAGAGTTTGACCTGCTGTTTGGTCCTGCCTACAAGGGTATTCCTATAGCAACTACGACGGCTGTGGCTTTGTTTGATCAGTACGGTAAAGATGTGCCTTATTGCTTCAACCGCAAAGAAGCCAAAACCCATGGTGAAGGTGGCAACTTAGTCGGCTCGCCTTTACAGGGCAAAGTGATGCTGGTGGATGATGTGATCACGGCCGGTACTGCGATTCGTGAATCGATGCAGCTGATCCAGGCACAGGGCGCCAGTTTAAGTGGTGTGCTGATTGCGCTTGATCGTCAGGAAAAAGGTCAGGGCGAACTTTCAGCTATTCAGGAAGTCGAACGCGACTTTGGCACTCAAGTGGTTTCTATCATTTGTTTAAACGACTTGATCAACTACCTGCAAGGCAAACCAGAGCTGGCCCAGTATTTAGAAGCTGTGTCTGCGTATCGTGCCCAGTATGGTGTTAGCTAAGGTTTTAATTTAAGGACCGGGAATGAGTAAGCCAAACGGCACAGGTTTTGGACGTATTATTAAAGCTGCGGATTGTAGCCTTAAAGGTTTTACTGCAGCTTGGGTGAACGAAGCCGCTTTTCGTCAGGAAGCCGGGCTTACTTTAGCTGCTATTCCTTTTGCCTGGTATTTAGCTGCTGATTTTGGTCACTTTGCTATTTTGATGGGGGTTTGGTTACTGGTGATTATTGTTGAGTTACTCAACTCAGCCATTGAAGCCTTAACCGACCGTGTCAGTTTAGAGCGGCATGAATTATCAGGCCGGGCTAAAGATATGGGCTCAGCTGCTGTGACCTCGGCACTTGTCTTTGTCGCACTCGTATGGGCTGCCGCCATCTGGCAGAAATTCTCATAAAACAGTAAGAAAACAAAAACCGGTCAACTGACCGGTTTTTTTATCTCTAGCTTTTAAACAGCAAGTGTTAAACCGTGAATAAGGTTTTCTGCAGTAAAGCCCATTGGTTCGGCCACTGAGCTGTTGGCAAACGGGCAAAACCTGAACGGACAAATTGTTGCATCTTGCCTTCACAAATACCCAGTAACAGGTTGGCTAAATCACCTTCATCTACAGTAAAACTTTTGCCCTCGCGTAACTTACGTTCGCGTAAACATTGTTTTAATTGAGTTTCCAGCTTTTCATACAAGGCGCTGATGCGCTCCTGCAACCGCTCCTGTTCACCCTGTAAGGCGTCACCTGTTAAAATGCGGCAGATACCAGGGTTGCGCTCGGCGAAAATCAGCAACAGCTGCATTATCAGCTCGATACGCTGCTCGGTTTGTTTGTGCTCCTGCACTATCGCATTAATACGCGACAACAAGGTGTCTTCAATAAAGTCGATTAAGCCTTCAAACATCCGGGCTTTGCTCGGGAAATGCCGGTACAAAGCTGCTTCGGATACACCCACCTGAGCCGCCAAAGCTGCTGTGGTGATACGCTGGCCCGCATGGCTTTGCAGCATAGCGGCCAGAGCCTGCAAAATATCTTCTTTGCGGTTGGGACGTTTTGTCGTTGCCATGGAAATCCTTGTCACTAATTACTGCCGGCCTGAGTGACCAAATCCACCTTCGCCCCGGTCTGAAGCGTCAAAATCTGAAACTATATTAAATTCTGCCTGTACCACCGGCATAAACACCAACTGAGCAATACGATCGCCTGGCTGGATAGTGAAATCTTCCTGCGAACGGTTCCACATAGACACCATCAGCTGGCCCTGATAATCCGAGTCGATTAAACCCACTAAGTTACCCAACACTATGCCGTGTTTATGACCTAAACCAGAGCGTGGCAGTATAGTGGCGCATAAATTTGCGTCACCAATATGAATAGCTAAGCCAGTAGGGATCAAGGTCGTTTGGCCCGGAGCCAGTTGTACTTCTGCATCCAGACAAGCCCGTAAATCTAAACCAGCGCTGCCCGGTGTGGCATAAGCCGGTAATGGGAATTCAGTGCCGATACGTGGGTCGAGAATTTTTAAATCAATGGCTTTTTTCATGCAGATAACGCTCGTTAATCAATAAAAGAAGTTGCTGTGCCAGCTCGGTTTTGGCTTGTAAACCAAACTGCTGCTCGCCGTCGGCCCAAAATACGCTGAGGGCATTGTGTTCGCTGTTAAAGCCCTGACCCTGAACTGATACGTCGTTGGCGCAAATCAAGTCCAGTTTTTTCTTCGCCAGTTTCTGGCGGGCATAATTGGCCACATCCTGAGTTTCAGCGGCGAAACCTACAGTAAAAGGCCGTTGTGAGGTTAATGCAGCCACAGCGGCAATAATGTCCGGGTTTTTCACTAAGGTAAGATTGGTGCTGTCGTCGCTGGTTTTTTTCAGCTTCTGTGTCGCAACCTGCGCCACTTTATAATCAGCTACAGCGGCGCAGCCAATAAAGATGCTTGCGCTGACTGCCTGCTCTAATGCGACCTGATACATTTCATCAGCTGTGACCACGTCAATACGTTTTACGCCTGTTGGTGTCGCCAACTGCACTGGTCCTGCAATTAAAGTGACCTGTGCACCCAATTGCACTGCGGCTTCAGCCAACGCAAAACCCATTTTGCCTGAGCTGTGATTAGAGATATAACGCACCGGGTCTATCGGCTCACGGGTAGGGCCAGCAGTAATCACCAGCGATACGCCAGCTAAAGGCTGAACCTTAGGCGCAAAGTGCTCAAGGACTAAATCGACCAGCTGTAAAGGTTCTAACATCCGGCCCATACCAACATCACCACAGGCTTGTTCGCCTGCGGCCGGGCCCCAGATGTAAAAATTACGTGTCTTTAATGTGTCTATATTGTGTTTGGTGGCTATATTTTTATACATCTGCTGATTCATGGCAGGTGTGACGGCCACAGGTGCATCGGTTGCCAGCACACAAGTGCTCAACAAGTCGTTGGCCAGACCATGGGCTAAGCGGGCAATTAAATCAGCCGAAGCTGGGGCTATCAGCAATAAATCGGCCCATTTGGCCAGCTCAATATGGCCCATAGCCGCTTCTGCTGCAGGGTCGAGCAAGCTGTTGGCCACCGGATGGCCGGATAAGGCCTGCAAAGTTAAAGGCGTAATAAATTCGCGCGCTGCGTCGGTTTGAATCACCCGTACTTCAGCGCCACGTTCTTTCAGACGGCGAATTAAGTCGGCACTTTTGTAAGCGGCAATACCGCCGCTAATGCCTAATAAAATGCGTTTTCCTGAGAGTAATAGTGCCATGTCTGTCGCAGCAAAAAGTGGTTAAGTTGGCGTTAAGATAACACGGAAAGATGAAGGAAAACAAAAACTCAAGGAGGCTAAGATGAGTATCAAAAGCTGGCCTGAAGGTGAAAGGCCAAGAGAAAAACTGCTGGCGCATGGTGCTGAGCATCTGTCGGACGGCGAATTGCTGGCTATTTTTTTACGTACTGGTGTGGCTGGTATGGATGCGGTGGAATTGTCCCGTACTTTATTGCATCAGTTTGGTGGCCTGCGGCCTTTATTGGCTGCCAGCCAGGCTGACTTTTGCAAAGGCCATGGTTTGGGCCAGGCTAAATATGTGCAATTACAAGCAGTTATGGAACTAAGCAGGCGCTATCTGGTGCAAAGCATGCAGCGGGATACGGTTTTTACCGAACCCGCTTTGGTGAAGCGTTATCTGCAACAAAGTTTAGCGGCGCAAAAACGCGAAGTTTTTATGTTGTTGTATTTAGACAGCCAACATCGGCTGATTTGCGCTGAACCGTTATTTTTCGGCACTATTGATGCATCTCCTGTGTATCCGCGTATTGTAGTTCAGAGTGCTTTAGCGCATAATGCCGCCGCCGTTATTTTGGCTCACAATCATCCATCCGGAGTTGCAGAGC